>BNJU01004041.1_pt1 | contig 82024 bp, 122 predicted proteins | sample 8539281 | NCBI WGS metagenome assembly BNJU01 (sample SAMD00202456, study PRJDB9452) | human saliva metagenome | isolation source: human saliva | place: Japan | reverse complement strand
GTTACGTATTGCTTACCACACCATAACCTGCTACGGTATAGGGTGAAGCATATCTGTTCAATCCCAACCACGGCCTATATATCCATGGATGTCAGAGGACAGTCTGGTTATTCTCAAGATGGCATGTGTTCTCCTTTAGGAAATACAGTTAAAGGGCAAATTATTCGAGGAGCTGTAGCGGGCAAGGACCAATTGTTCTTCAAGGATGTTTATCTAGATATTTATCAGTTGGTGGAAATTATTGCAAGTCTTCCTCGAGTTGATGAAGAACAATTATCTAGCTTATGGAGCATCTCAAGGTGGGGCTTTTAGCCATAGTTGCAGCAGCTCTGAACCCCTAAAATCAAGCGTACAGTTTCCATCTATCCATTCTTGTCTGACTTTAGACGAGTGTTAGAGATTGAGAATACTAGTGAAGCTGCATGATGAGCTCTTTAGATATTTCAAATTTCATGATCCTTTCCATGAAACGGAAGAGAGGATTATGGAAACATTAGGTTATATCGATGTGAAAAACTTTGCCCATCGTATTAAGGGTGAGGTTCGCATGATTACGGGGCTAGATGATGACGTCTGCTACCCAATCACTCAATTTGCTATATACAATCGTCTAACTTGTAGAGAAGAGTTATCGCCTTATGCCTGAATACGCGCATGAAGCTATGAATGTTCATGTCAATGATCAAGTTTATAATTGGTTATGTGGCAGTGAGATACCTTTTACATATGTAGGGCAATAGAATAATTTTGAATATCACTATAGCTTCTATTGAAGTGGGGGCTATAGTACAACAGAATTGAGTTTAAATATAGATGTGCTAGTTGATAAATCTGCTTTTTATAAATAAAAACAGTAGCAACTGAAACTACTTTCAGCAGAATCTGTTTCATAAAATTGTTTTGAAACTTCAATCTATTCTAGCACAAGTTATTGAAAGCGCTTTTAAAAATGATATATAATAGGCTCATAAGAAAAAGAAAAGGAGGAAAGTAGATGCCACAAATCACTAAAGAAGCTTTTGATTGAGCAGATTAAAGATGGAATCATCGTTTCTTGTCAGGCACTTCTCACGAACCGCTTTATGCAGAAGCGGAGTAGGTTATGCTCTTGCTAGCCAAAAGCAGCTGAGCAAGGTGGAGCAGTCGGTATCCGAGCAAATAGTGTTCGAGATATCAAGGAAATAAAAGAGGTCACAAACCTTCCGATTATCGGGATTATCAAACGTGATTATCCACCACAGGAACCATTCATCACAGCTACTATGAAAGAGGTTGATGAATTAGCAGCTCTAGACATTGAGGTTATCGCTCTTGATTGTACCCAAGAGAGAACGCTATGATGGTTTAGACATTCAAGAATTTATCCGTCAAGTCAAAGAAAAATATCCAAATCAATTGTTGATGGCTGATACAAGTACTTTTGAAGAAGGTCTTACAGCAGTTGAAGCTGGAATTGACTTTGTCGGAACAACCTTGTCAGGTTACACATCTTACAGTCCAAAAGTGGATGGCCCAGACTTTGAATTGATTAAGAAACTTTGCGATGCAGGAGTAGACGTTATCGCAGAAGGTAAGATTCATACACCAGAACAAGCCAAGCAAATCTTAGGTTACGGAGTGCGAGGAATCGTAGTTGGTGGAGCTATTACTAGACCAAAAGAGATAACAGAACGATTTGTTGCTGGACTCAAATAAGATAATAAAAACACGAGGAGAGTGGTTGATTCGTAGAAAAAATGAAAACGTATACAAAGTTGCCAATACTCATTATCCGCTTCGGATACGCTTATCATCATTTAGGAGAATACTAATGAAATTTAGAAAACTAGCTTGTACAGTACTTGCGGGTGCTGCTGTCCTATCTCTTGCTGCTTGTGGCAAATCAGACGCTAAAAAAGACGCTGCAAGTGATGCAGGAAAAACTGAAATCACTTGGTGGGCTTTCCCAGTCTTCACTCAAGAAAAATCTGGTGACGGTGTAGGAACTTATGAAAATCTATCATCGAAGCTTTTCGAAAAAGCAAATCCAGATATCAAAGTTAAACTTGAAACAATCGACTTCAAATCTGGTCCTGAAAAGATCACTACAGCAATCGAAGCAGGAACTGCCCCAGACGTACTCTTTGACGCACCAGGGCGTATCATCCAATACGGTAAAAATGGTAAATTGGCTGAGTTGAACGACCTCTTTACAGACGAATTTGTGAAAGATGTTAACAACGAAAACATCATCAAAGCAAGTAAAGCAGGCGACAAAGCTTACATGTATCCAATCAGTTCTGCACCATTCTACATGGCTATGAACAAGAAAAATGTTGAAGACGCAGGAGTTGCAAACCTTGTAAAGAAGGTTGGACAACTGATGACTTCGAAAAAGTTTTTGAAAGCGCTTAAAGATAAAGGCTACACACCAGGTTCATTGTTCAGTTCAGGTCAGGGGAGACCAAGGAACACGTGCCTTCATCGCTAACCTTTATGGCGGATCTGTAACTGATAAAGAAGTAACTAAATATACAACTGACGATCCTAAATTCGTTAAAGGTCTTGAAAAAGCATCTAGCTGGATTAAAGACGGTTTGTTGAACAACGGTTCACAATTTGACGGTGGTGCAGACATCCAAAACTTTGCAAACGGTCAAACTTCATACACTCTTCTTTTGGGCACCAGCTCAAAATGGTATCCAAGCTAAATTGTTGGAAGCAAGTAAAGTTGAAGTGGTAGAAGTACCATTCCCATCTGATTCAGGTAAACCAGCTCTTGAATACCTTGTAAACGGATTTGCAGTATTTAACAACAAAGACGAAAAGAAAGTCGCAGCAGCTAAGAAATTCATCCAATTCATCGCAGATGATAAAGAGTGGGGTCCTAAAGACGTAGTTCGTACAGGAGCATTCCCAGTTCGTACTTCATTTTGGTAAACTTTACGACGACAAACGTATGGAAACAATCAGTGGTTGGACTCAAATACTACTTCCATACTACAACACAATCGACGGATTTGCTGAAATGAGAACACTTTTGGTTCCCAATGTTGCAACCAGTGTCTAACGGTGACGAACAACCTGCTGCAGCTTTGAAGACATTTACTGAAAAAGCTAATGAAACTATCAAAAAGCAGCTAAACAATAAGCTCTAATTAGTAACTGAAATCCCCTTTTCCCTGTGTGCACTCTGTGCACGAAAAAGGGGGACTTTTGTTTAAAAATGTAAGGAACTGACAGGTCAAAATTAAAATGAAGTTCTTACATTGTTAATCTTTAAAAGAATTTCATTTTGATTTTAGATCAATGTCAGATAACAGTCAAAAACAAAACTATTTTGAAAGTGAGGTGCCAACTGTGAAAGTCAATAAAATTCGCATGAGGGAAACAATTATTTCATACGCGTTCCTAGCACCAGTATTAATCTTCTTTACCGTCTTCGTTTTAGCTCCAATGATCATGGGCTTCATCACTAGTTTCTTTAACTACTCGATGACTAGCTTTGAGTTTGTGGGCTTGGACAACTACATTCGTATGTTTAAAGACCCTGTCTTTACAAAATCTTTGATTAATACCGTAATCTTGGTAATCGGATCTGTACCAGTCGTAGTACTCTTCTCGCTCTTTGTAGCATCTCAGACTTATCAACAAAATGCCGTTGCTAGATCTTTCTACCGCTTCGTTTTCTTCCTTCCTGTAGTCACAGGTAGTGTTGCCGTAACAGTAGTATGGAAATGGATTTACGATCCACTATCAGGTATTTTGAACTTCGTGCTTAAGTCAAGTCATATCATCAGCCAAAACATTTCTTGGTTAGGTGATAAAAACTGGGCTTTGATGGCGATTATGATTATCCTTTTGACAACATCAGTTGGTCAACCAATCATTCTTTATATCGCTGCAATGGGTAATATTGACAACTCACTTGTAGAAGCAGCGCGTGTTGACGGTGCGACTGAATTTCAAGTATTCTGGAAGATTAAATGGCCAAGCCTCCTTCCAACAACTCTTTATATCGCAATTATCACAACCATCAACTCATTCCAATGTTTCGCATTGATTCAGTTGTTGACATCTGGTGGTCCAAACTATTCAACAAGTACACTTATGTACTACCTATACGAAAAAGCCTTCCAATTGACTGAATATGGCTATGCTAATACTATTGGTGTATTCTTGGCAGTTATGATTGCCTTGTCAGCTTCGCTCAATTCAAGATCCTCGAAACGATGTAGAATATTAAGGAAAGGAGACAGCTATGCAACCTCACACAACAAAAAGAAACCATTAACAGCCTTTACTGTTATTTCAACAATCATTTTGCTCTTGTTGACTGTACTGTTTATCTTCCCATTCTACTGGATCTTGACAGGTGATCCAAATCACAACCAGATACCATTATGATTCCACCACAATGGTTTCCTAAAGCTCCAACAATGGAGAACTTCCAACAATTGATGGTGCAAAACCCAGCCTTTGCAATGGATGTGGAACCTCAGTGTTCATTTCTTTTAGTAACTATGTTCTTGGTTTGTGCAACCTCTTCACTAGCAGGTTATGTTTTGGCTAAGAAACGTTTCTATGGACAACGCATTCTCTTTGCAATCTTTATCGCTGCCATGGCTCTTCCAAAACAAGTTGTCCTTGTACCATTGGTACGTATCGTCAACTTCATGGGATCCATGATACTCTTTGGGCAGTTATCTTGCCTTTGATTGGATGGCCATTCGGGGTCTTCCTTATGAAACAGTTCAGTGAAAACATTCCTACAGAATTGCTCGAATCTGCTAAAATCGATGGATGCGGCGAAATTCGTACCTTCTGGAGCGTAGCCTTCCTATCGTGAAAGCCAGGATTTGCAGCTCTTGCAATCTTTACCTTCATCAATACTTGGAATGACTACTTCATGCAATTGGTAATGTTGACTTCACGTCAAAACTTGACCATCTCACTCGGAGTTGCGACTATGCAGGCTGAGATGGCAACCAAACTACGGTTTGATCATGGCAGGGCTGCCTTGCAGCTGTAGCCAATCGTAACAGTCTTCCTTGTCTTCCAAAAATCCTTCACTCAAGGGATTACTATGGGAGCTGTCAAAGGATAATACTCTGCGAATATTGAATATCGTACAATCTGTTTATCAGTATACAGAAGTATAGTTGATAGACTAAGAGAATACAGGATATATAAGTGTCTACAAAATGGAGAGGAGTTGCTTGCTTCACGAAGTTTTGTTAGACACTATAAACTTGATTTTTGACTTTTTAGATACTATTTAGAGTAGTTATTTCCCATTTTAGTGGTATCTAAGATAAGTATGTCGTACTTATCTTGGACGGAGTTTTTGAGAGTAAAAATAGTTCGGGGAACTATTTTAGCCTGAGCCTAGAAAATGAATGAGCGAGGAGCTCAAAAAATTAGGTCTTTCATTTCATGGTTTTCTAAAATCATCCACTGGATAATTTTACCTTCCGTCCGCACTATTTATAGGAAATTATAAAAAGATAAATCAAATTGGAAATAAGCATCAGAAGTAAAGGAAATTACTATGATTTTTGATGATTTAAAAAACATTAGCTTTTACAAGGGAATTCACCCAAATCTCGACAAGGCTATTGATTATCTCTATGAGCATCGTAAAGATAACTTTGAATTAGGGCAAATACGAGATTGATGGGGATAAAGTCTTTCTAGTTGTACAGGAAAATGTTCTTAACAAAGAAGAAAATGATCGCTTTGAGCATCATAAAAACTATGCAGATTTGCATTTGTTAGTTGAAGGACATGAGTATCCTAGTTACGGTTCTCGTGTAAAAGACGAGGCTGTAGCCTTTGACGAAGCTAGCGATATCGGCTTTGTCCATTGTCATGAACAATACCCACTTTTATTGGGTTATCACAATTTTGCAGTCTTTTTCCCCAGGGTGAACCTCTATCAGCCTAATGGCTATGCAGGGTATGGAAGATAAAGTTCGCAAATACTTTATTTAAAATTTTAATCGATTAGTCAGTTAGAGGAGCAAACAATGGCACATAAAGGATCTGGATTGATAAAAGCGGCATTCGATACGGATAACTTTTCTTATGCGATTTTTGTGAGAAGGTTTTTAGATATCGTGACGGTTAACCTCACTTTTGTTGTGTCTTGTTTGCCTATTGTGACAATCGGAGTAGCAAAAATTAGTCTCTATCAGACAATCTTCGAAGTTAAGAGTAGTCGTCGTGTTCCTGTTTTTAAAACTTATATAAGAGCCTTTAAGCAAAATTTGAAATTAGGTCTCCAGTTAGGTTTGTTGGAACTAGGAATTTTTCTAATTAGTGTAGTTGACTTGTCTCTATTCTGGGGCAAACAGGCCTAGGCTTCCAGCTCATGAAGCCATTTGCTTGGGAATTCTGATTTTTTAACCCTAGTTATGTTGGCTAGCTATCCTATTGCAGCAGGTTATAGACTTGACTTGGAAAGAAGTACTCCAAAAGGGCTTGCTCTTAGTTAGCTTTTTAACTTCGTGTGGTTCTTCTTGATGCTTTCGATTATTTTATTAATCATTATGCTTCTCTATCTATCAGGCTTTACTCTAGTGCTCGGTGGATCAGCATTTCTACTCTTTGGCTTTGGTCTTCTTGCCTTTTGCCAGGCTGGATTAATGGAAAAATTGTTTGCTAAATATCAAGCAGATTGAAAATGATATGAAACTACTTTTCAAAACAAGAAAAGCTACGGGAGATGAATAGAAATTAAAATCTAAGTGGCTGAGATGTGTTGAAAGCGCTTTTTACAAGGTGTATACTAAAATAGTAAAAAATCATCTGCCCAGAGCAGAAAATAAGAAATCTTAGGAGAAATCTATGTCAGATTTAAAAAAATATGAAGGTGTTATTCCTGCCTTCTACGCATGTTATGATGATGAGGGAGAAGTAAGCCCAGAACGTACTCAGTGCTTTTGGTGCAATACTTCATTGATAAAGGTGTTCAAGGACTTTATGTCAACGGTTCTTCAGGTGAATGTATCTACCAAAGTGTAGCAGACCGCAAGTTGATCTTGGAAGAAGTCATGGCTGTTGCTAAAGGTAAATTGACAATCATTGCTCACGTTGCTTGCAACAATACTAAAGATAGTATCGAGCTTGCCCGCCATGCTGAAAGCTTGGGAGTAGATGCTATCGCAACAATCCCACCAATTTACTTCCGTTTGCCTGAGTACTCAGTAGCGAAATACTGGAACGACATCAGTGCAGCAGCACCAAAACACGAGACTATATTATCTATAACATTCCTCAATTGGCAGGAGTTGCTTTGACTCCAAGCCTTTATACAGAAATGTTGAAGAACCCACGTGTTATCGGTGTTAAAAACTCTTCAATGCCAGTTCAAGATATCCAAACTTTTGTTAGTCTTGGTGATGAAGATCATATATGTCTTTAATGGTCCAGATGAACAATTCCTTGGTGGACGTCTCATGGGTGCTAAAGCTGGTATCGGTGGTACTTATGGTGCTATGCCAGAACTCTTCTTGAAACTCAACCAATTGATTGCAGATAAAGACCTAGAAACAGCGCGTGAATTGCAATATGCAATCAACGCTATCATTGGTAAATTGACTGCTGCACATGGAAATATGTACTGGTGTTATCAAAGAAGTCTTGAAAATCAATGAAGGACTTAATATCGGATCGTTCTGTTCTTCCACTTACACCAGTGACCGAAGATCGTCCAGTTGTTGAAAGCAGCTGCTCAATTGATTCGTGAAACTAAGGAGCGTTTCCTCCTAATCAACAGGAGGCTTTATGACTAATACGTTGCAATTGATATTGGGTGGAACTAATATCAAATACAGTCTGATTGGACCAAGATGGACAACTGGTAGAGTCTCACGACAGTAACCGAGGCTCACAGGGTGGTCACATATCTTACAAAAAACAAAAGAAATTGTAGCTAGCTATCTTGAAAAAGGTCCAGTGGCAGGTGTGGCGATTTCCTCTGCGGGAATGGTTGACCCTGATAAAGGTGAGATTTTCTATGCTGGTCCACAGATTCCGAACTATGCTGGGACTCAATTTAAAAAAGAAATTGAAGAAAGTTTCCAAGTTCCTTGTGAGATTGAAAATGATGTTAACTGTGCAGGTCTTGCTAGAAGCTGTCTCTGGTTCTAGGAAAGGTGCGATTACCCTGTTTGACAATTGAACAGGTATCGTGGTTGCTTAATCATTGATGGCCAAGTTTTTCATGGCTTTAGTAATTCTGCCTGTGAAGTTGGTTATCTGCACATGCAGGATGGAGCCTTCCAGGATTTAGCATCCACGACAGCTCTTGTTAAGTATGTAGCAGACGCACATGGAGATGAAGTGGAACAGTGGAACGGTCGTAGAATTTTCAAAGAAGCTACCGAAGGCAATAAACTCTGTATGGAGGGATTGGACCGTATGGTAGATTATCTGGGCAAAGGTTTAGCAGAATATTTGTTAGTGGTTAATCCAGAAGTTGTCAGTCCTTGGCGGTGGCATCATGGGGCAAGAAGCACTTTGAAAACCTAAAATCCGTAAGGCTTTGAAAGATGCCCTGTCTCCAAGCTTGGCAGACAAGACACAACTTGAATTTTCGCCTCACCATCAGAATACTGCTGGTATGCTCGGTGCTTATTATCATTTTAGAACAAATATTCCTAAATTGGCTGCTAATTTAGGGTTTTTTACATAAAAGCAAAGAGTAACTTGCTACTAATGTCAAGTGAATCTTGCATTTTTGACTTCGATATAGTATATTTAAGTTAATTCAAATATATATCAGTAACACCAATAGATATGGACTAAAGGAGAGCAATCATTGACCTATAATCAACAAGAAAAATATAACAGTAAAGTAAGCTCCCCTGAGGATCAAGAAACAGAAATTACGGCCTTTTGATCCATCTGAGCAAGGCTCGATTGACTCATCATAAAGAAGAATTGGCGCCTTCATCCACTATGGTATGAATACCCATACTGATTCTGAGTGGGGAGATGGTCAAGAAAATCCTCAAAACTTTAATCCAACTAACCTTGATACAGATCAGTGGATTAAGACTTTGAAGGATGCTGGATTCAAACGAACCATTATGGTTGTAAAACACCATGATGGATTTGTAATCTATCCTTCTCAATATACAAAACATACTAGTCGCCAGCGAATCCATGGGAAAATGGTAAAGAGACCTTCTGAAAGAAATCTCTAAAATCAGCAACTAAGTATGACATGAATATGGGTGTGCACCTATCACCTATGGGATACAAACAATCCAAACTATCACGTGAATACTGAAAAGAGATGTGCAATACACTCAACCAACTCAAGGAAATCCTTGGCAATCCTAAACTACGGAAATAACGGTAAAGTTCACTGAAGTATGGATGGACGGTGCGCGGTAGTGGAGCTCAAAAAGTAACCTCACACCTTTGATAAGGGTTCAGTACATCAAGAAAGCTGAAGGAGATATCGCTATTTCTCTGCTCAACCAACAAGTGTACGTTGGATTGGTAATGAACGTGGTATTGCTGGAGATCCAGTTTGGCTACAAGGTCAAGAAAGCTAAAATCACTGACGATGTGAAGAATGAATATCTCAACCATGGAGATCCAGAAGGAGATATGTATCTTCAGTTGGTGAAGCAGACGTTTCTATCCGTTCAGGTTGGTTCACATGACAATCAACAACTAAAAATCAATCAAAGATTTGATGGATATTTACTTCAAGTCTGTTGGTCGTGAAATGGAACACTTCTACTCAATATTCCACCCAAATAAAGAGGTAAATTGCATGAAGGCGAGACGTCGCTCGCTTGCAAGAATCTCGAGCAACATTGGATCAAATGTATGCGACTGACTGCTCGCTAAAGGGTGCAACAGTTACTGCAAGTCTCACTCGTAAGAACTCACTTGTATCAAGCAAGCCACCCAACAGATGGTAAGGATGATACCAGCTGGAGCACAGCAAAATGATGCTAAGACAGGTGAATTTACTGTCGATCTTGGTCAAAAGAGACGCTTGACGTAGTCGAACTCAAAAGAAGATATCGCTAAAGGTCAACGTATTCTGGCTGGTCAAGGTTGAAGTTGAAAGCTTAACGGACGTTGGGTACCATACGTGAGAGGCTCAACTGTTGGTTATCGTCGCCTGATCCAAGGTCAACCAGTAGAAGCATCAAAAATTGCGTGACCATTACTGGTGCGCAAGCAACTCCTATCTTGACAAACTTCTCTGTCTATAAGACACCAAGCAGTATCGGAGAAACAGATGGATACCCACTTGGATTGGATTACCATTCAAACACAACAGCCGATAAAGAAAAATACAACTTGGTATGATGAATCTGAAGGTATCCGTGGAACATCTATGTGGACCAACAAGAAAGACGCTAGCGTAACCTACCGCTTCACAGGAACAAAAGCATATGTCGTTTCGACCGTCGATCCAAACCACGGGGAAATGTCAGTTTACGTAGATGGTCGAAGGTTGCTAGATGTCCAAACCAAGAATGCACTCCGTAAACGTAGCGAAATGGTTCTATAGAACAGATGACTTGGCTCTGGTGAACATACTATCAAACTTGTCAATAAAACTAAGGAAGCTATTGCAACTGAAGGTATTTACACCCTCAACAATGCCGGCAAGGGTATGTTTGAGATGAAAGAAACAACCTATGAAGTTCAAAAAGGTCAACCGGTTACTGTAACCATCAAACGTGTTGGTGGAAGTAAGGGTGTAGCAACAGTCCATGTTGTAACAGAGCCAGGAACTGGGGTTCACGGTAAGGTTTATAGGATACAATAGCTGACTTGACTTTCCAAGATGGTGAAACTGAGAAACAATCACGATTCCAATGATTGACTTTACAGAGCAAGCTGATTCAATCTTTGACTTCAAAGTGAAAATGACTAGCGTTTCTGATAATGCTCTTCTTGGATTCGCTTCAGAAGCAACGATTCGAGTGATGAAAGCAGAATTGCTTTAGGAAAAATTATCGACTATAGATAAATATCCATTGAACTTTATGTAAGTAATTTTGAGTGATAATCCCTAAATTGTTTTAACAATTTAGGATTTTTACTTTCATGATTTCTACGATAACCATTCAATTTTTGTTTTCCCAATAGCTATTAAAGATTTTTCTTTGCTCATGATCAATTTCTAAGAAAGCTACAGAGTAAATCCACTCAAAAATGAGCATTGGCAATTGAGCAGAGATTCGTTGGATATAAGAAGCCTGGTTCTGCCTCGCTACCAATATAGTCTCTGTAAATGCTTGGGTATCCTTGTTGGGAGAACTTGTAAAGAGAACGGTCTTGGCTCCTATATCTTGAGCATCTAATAAACTATCGATGATAGATGGTGTTGTTCCTGAGAGGGAAAAACCAAAGACCAAACATTTTTCATCAATGATACTTGTCGTCCAGGCAAAACCGTCTGAATCTGTTAAGGCTTCACAGACCACACCCAATCTCATGAAACGTAACTTCGTCTCACGTGCAACTAAACCAGAGCTTCCAGTTCCAAAAAAATACACGCGTTCTGATTGTTCAATCATCTGAGCGACACGTTCCAACTGTTCATCGTCAATCAATCCTTGAGAAACATCTCGTAGGTTTGCATAGCTTCTGAGAACTCTCTGAGTCAAGGGATTCATATCCTGTTGAGGAGTGGAAAGAGTGTCTTTTTGTTGTTGATATTTAAAGATGAACTCACGATAACCCTTAAAACCACATTTCTTAGCAAAACGAGTGAGTGCTGCCTGGGAAATATGAAGTTTTTGAGTAACTTGTTGTGAGGATAGGTCATCATTTATCGTATCTGCCTGCAGAAAATAGTGGGCAATTTCTTGCTCTAAATCGGTCATTTCTTCAAAGTGAAGATCAATGATCGTAGAGATATCTTGCTTATTCATGGGACTCCTTTTATAGATATTTGCTAGAATTCCTTTTTGATGAATCTAACAAATAAAAATAGCGCTTACCACCATTATATCATAGAAAAATAATTTTTGACAAAGGAAAAGTCTTTTCTTTTTCCATAATTTTCTCCCCAAATTATGGTACAAATGAAAATGATTTTGATTAGAAATGAGATTGATTTGTATGAGAAAATTCAATAGCCACTCGATACCGATACGGCTTAATTTGTTGTTTGCAATCGTCATTTTGCTCTTTTTAGCAATTATTGGTCGTTTGCTTTATATGCAAGTTCTTCATAAGGATTTTTACGAAAACAAACTAGCTTCTGCTAGTCAAACTCGTGTAACTATGGGTTCTGCGTGGAGAAATCTATGACGCGGCAGAGCCTTTGGTTCAAAATACCGTTAAGCAAGTTGTTTCCTTCACACGAAGCAACAAGATGACTGCAGCTGATCTAAAAGACATTTCTAAAAAATTGTTGGACTACGTAACAGTTACTTCTCCAGAGTTGACTGACCGTCAAATGGCTGACTACTATTTGTTGATACTGAAGTTTATAAGAAGACATCGAAGCTCTTCCAAAAGATAAACGGTATGATTCAGGATGGCAATCAACTTTCTGAGTCTGAACTCTATAATAATGCTGCTGAGAGTATTGCAGCGAATCAGCTGAATTATTCTGATGATGAAAAAGAAGGGCACCCACCTCTAGCCAACTCAATCTCAGGTAGAAAACTCTTTACGACAGGGAATATCCAAAACCGATCCTTTGACGGATCGCAGGTAGCTCTGATTGCATCTGCTTCTAAGAAATTGCCAGGTATTTCTATCTCTACTTCATGGGATCGAAAGGTTTTAGAAACCTCACTTTCATCTATTGTTGGAACTGTTTCTAGTGAAAATCCGACTTCCAGCAGAAGAAGTGGATGCGTATTTGAAAAAGGTTATCGCTCAATGACCGTGTCAGGACTCTACCTGAAAAACAATACGAAGAAGTCTTGCAAGGTAAACGGACGATCAAGGAAATCCATTTGGACAAGCACGGAGACATGGAGAGCGTAGAGAATATCGAAGAAGGTAGCAAGGGTAAAAACATCAAATTAACCATTGATTTGACCTTCCAAGATAGTGTTGATAGCCTCTTGAAGAGTTATTTCAATTCTGAACTTGCAAATGGTGGTGCTAAATACTCAGAAGGCGTTTATGCAGTAGCCCTTAATCCTAAGACAGGTGCTGTATTGGCAATGTCAGGGATGAAGCATAATCTGGAGACTGGTGAATTGACACCAGACTCACTAGGGACAGTGACCAATGTTTTTGTACCAGGATCTGTCGTTAAGGCAGCAACCATCAGTTCTGGTTGGGAAAATGGAGTTTTAAAAGGGAACCAGACCTTGACAGACCAACCAATCGTTTTTCAAGGATCCGCAGCTATCAATTCGTGGTATACCCCTTATTACGGTTCTTTTCCAGTTACAGCCGTTGAGGCTCTAGAATATTCATCTAACACCTACATGGTGCAAACTGCGTTAGGAATGATGGGGCAGACCTATCAACCAGATATGACAGTCAAAACCAATCAACTTGAGTCTGCCATGGGAAAACTACGCTCGACTTTTAGTGAGTATGGTTTAGGTGCTGCTACAGGGATTGACTTGCCAGAGGAATCAACAGGATTTATCCCTAAAGAATTTGATTTAGCTAATTATCTGTACAATGCATTTGGGCAGTTTGATAACTATACACCGATGCAGTTGGCTCAGTATGTGGCAACCATTGCTAATAATGGGGTCCGCTTATCTCCTCGTATTGTAGAAGGTGTCTATGACAACAACGAGCAAGGTGGTCTGGGAGGACTCGTTAAGCAAGTTGATAGTACTGAAATGAATAAGATCAATATTTCTGAGTCAGATATGGCCATTCTACAAAAAGGATTTTACCAAGTGTCGCACGGAACAAGTGCTCTTACGACAGGCCGCTCTCTTTCAGAGGGCGCTACAGTCTCTATCAGTGGTAAGACTGGTACAGCGGAAAGTTATGTAGCTGATGGTAAAAAGGCAACCAATACCAATGCGGTTGCCTATGCTCCATCGGATAACCCTCAGATTGCAGTTGCAGTTGTATTTCCACATAACACCAATCTCAGCAATACGATCGGACCTTCGATTGCCCGCGATATTATCAATCTATACAACCAACACCATCCAATGAACTAGAAAGAAAGCCATGATTTATCCAACACCTATTGCTAAGTTGATTGACAGCTATTCTAAACTTCCAGGTATCGATTAAGACAGTCGACCTGACTGGCCTTTATACCATTGGGATGTCGGATGACGATGTCAATGAATTTGCAAAAATCTCCTTGCGCCAAGCGAGAATTGGACCTATTGCTCTATTTGTGGACGTCTTGACAGATCGAGGATCCTTGCTCTATCTGTACAGACCCTAGTCGACCAATCCACGATTCTGGTTCTGAAGATAGTCGTGATATCGCTGCCATGGAAAAATATTCAAGAATACCATTGTCTCTACATGTCTCTATCACGGCTTAATTTCACCCATGAATGGATTAGCCCAGATGACATCAATCTCAAGAGTCTCATGACACGTCTCATGGATAGCGAAGTTTCTGAGGTCATCGTAGCGACCAATGCGACTGCTGATGGTGAGGCGACTTCCATGATATCTCACGACTTCTCAAACCCGCAGGAATCAAGGTTACTCGTCTCAGCACGAGGTCTAGCAGTCGGAGCTGATATCGAATATGCGACGAAGTAACGCTCTAAGAGCTATCGAAAATCGTACAGAACTCTAGTCTGTAAGATTAATGATAGAAGCAATTAGCTAGTAGATAAGATTTTAAGAAACATAGAGGCTGATTTATTTTTAATCCAGTCTCTTTTTATGCTATTCAAGTTTAAAAAGAGACAAATGTGATATACTAAAGAGCAAGTATTCTAGTAGAAACAGGACAATCATATGAAACAAACAATAATTTTATTATATGGTGGACGCAGTGCAGAACGTGAAGTGTCTGTATTGTCGGCTGAGAGTGTGATGCGTGCGGTTAACTATGATCGTTTCGCAGTCAAAACCTTCTTTATCAGCCAGTCCGGTGATTTCATCAAAACCCAAGAATTTACCCAAACTCCTGGACAAGATGAACGTCTCATGACCAATGCGACTATTGATTGGGACAAGAAAATTGCTCCAAGTGCTATCTACGAAGAAGGAGCCGTTGTCTTTCCAGTTCTTCATGGACCTATGGGAGAAGATGGTTCCGTTCAAGGTTTCTTAGAAGTCTTGAAAATGCCCTATGTCGGTTGCAATATCTTATCTTCAAGCCTTGCCATGGATAAGATTACTACCAAACGTGTTTTGGAGTCTGCTGGGATTGCTCAAGTTCCTTATGTAGCGATTGTTGAAGGGGATGACTTGGCCTCTAAGATTGCAGAAGTCGAAGAAAAATTAACCTACCCAGTTTTTACCAAACCATCCAATATGGGTTCTAGTGTTGGTATTTCTAAGTCTGAAACTAAAGAGGAACTCCATCAAGCTCTAGAACTTGCCTTCAAGTATGATAGCCGTGTCTTGGTAGAGCAAGGAGTCAATGCACGTGAAATCGAAGTTGGTCTCTTAGGAAACTACGATGTCAAGAGCACGCTTCCAGGTGAAGTTGTCAAAGATGTAGCCTTCTATGACTATGAAGCAAAATACATCGATAATAAGATTACGATGGATATTCCAGCTAAGATTAGCGATGATGTGGTATCGGTAATGCGCAAGAATGCCGAAACTGCCTTCCGTGCTATTGGTGGACTTGGTCTCTCACGTTGTGACTTTTTCTATACAGATAAGGGAGAAGTTTTCTAAACGAGCTAACACCATTGCCAGGATTTACTCAATGGTCTATGTATCCCTTTGACTTTGGGACAATATGGGAATTTCTTATCCAGAATTAATTGAACGTTTAGTTGATCTTGCTAAGGAAAGTTTTGACAAGCGTGAAGCGCACCTATTGTAAAGACAGACATAAGGGCGGGGAAGGACTCCTTGCCCCTTTTTAAAGGAGTAAACATGAAACTTACGATTCACGAAGTTGCGCGTGCCGTCGATGCAAAAAATGATGTGACAGGATATGCGGATAGCCCGCTAGTCAAGGCTGAGTTTGATAGTCGTTTGATTGGGCCTGGAGATTTATTTGTGCCACTAAAGGGGGCGCGTGATGGTCATGACTTTATAGAGACAGCTTTTGAAAATGGCGCTGTTGTAACCCTGTCAGAAAAGGAAGTAGAAGGTCATCCTTACATTTTTAGTAGATGATGTCTTGACAGCCTTTCAAGCACTTGCGGCATATTACCTTCAAAAGACAGGTGTCGATGTCTTTGCTGTTACAGGTTCAAATGGGAAGACTACTACCAAGGATATGTTGGCTCATTTGCTTTCTACAAGTTACAAAACCTACAAAACGCAAGGAAACTACAATAACGAGATTGGCCTTCCCTACACGGTTCTTCATATGCCAGATGATACTGAGAAGTTAGTCTTGGAAATGGGACAGGATCACCTAGGAGACATCCATCTCTTATCTGAACTAGCTCATCCAAAGACAGCTATTGTGACCTTGGTAGGAGAAGCTCATTTGGCCTTCTTCAAGGACCGTTCAGAGATTGCCAAAGGGAAATTGCAAATCGCTGATGGGATGGGAAAGGGTGCCTTGCTCTTGGCACCAGCTGATCCCATTGTTGAGGATTATCTACCAGCTGACCAAAAAGTAGTTCGTTTTGGTCCAGGTGCAGAACTAAAAATTACAGATTTGATTGAGCGTAAGGATAGCTTGACTTTCAAAGGCTAATTTCTTGGAGCAGGCTCTCGACTTGCCAGTAACTGGTGAAGCACAATGCGACCAATGCCATGATTGCATCTTATGTAGCTCTTCAAGAAGGAGTGACTGAGAAGCAAATCCATCAAGCCTTCCAAAACCTAGAATTGACCCGCAATCGTACCGAGTGGAAAAAGGCTGCCAACGGAGCGGATATCTTGTCAGATGTATACAATGCCAATCCGACTGCTATGAAGCTCATCCTCGAAACATTTTCAGCTATTCCAGCAAATGAAGGTGGTAAGAAAATCGCAGTTCTGGCAGATATGAAAGAACTTGGAGATCAGTCTGTTCAACTTCATAATCAGATGATTTTGAGCATTTCACCAGATGTTCTTGATACTGTTATTTTCTATGGTGAAGACATTGCTGAATTGGCTCAATTAGCCAGTCAAATGTTCCCAATCGGCCATGTTTACTACTTCAAGAAAACAGCTGAAGAAGACCAGTTTGAAGCCATGGTCAAGCAGGTTAAGGAAAGTCTTGGTGCACATGACCAAATCTTGCTTAAAGGTTCGAATTCTATGAATCTAGCTAAGCTAGTAGAAAGTCTAGAAAATGAGCACAACTGATTTCGCCAAAGCTATTCAGAGAATGTTAGCCATTACTGATACTGGGTTGACCTATACAAAGGATCCTTTTGACCGTGAACGTTATGAGGATTTACGTCAGATTTTATGGAGTGTCTTGCAAGATCAAACAGAGCTCGATCAAGAGGAATTGACTGCAATTTTAAAACCAACAGGTAGCTATGCAACTCCCTTGATGGATGTGCGAGCTTGGATTGTTCAAGACCAGAAGATTTGTTTGGTTAGAGGACAAGGAGAGGATACTTGGGCATTACCTGGTGGCTTTGGTGAGGTAGGGATATTCTCCCTAAGGAAAAATATCCGAAAAAGAAGTTCAGGAAGAAACAGGATTTTCGGTAGAAGTAGGTTCTTTATTGGCAGTTTTTGATACCAACCGCTTTCAACTTCAGAACAAAGCAGTATGCAAAGTTCGTCTTTGACTGTCAGTTATTGGATGGACAATTTCAAGAAAAATCAAGAAAGTTGCAGAACTTAGAATTTTTTTGATATCTAGAATCTCCTCCCTATCTGAAAAAACGAATAACCAAAGAACAAATGGATATTCTATGGCAGGTCTATCAGGGTGAGCGAGAACAATATGTCGATTAGAAGCTTTGCTTTATATTAAGATCGACAGTTTCTTTTGACACAAAAATTATAAGAAATAAATGTAAGCTAGGCTCTATAGAGATGAGTAAGAGGCCTGCTTATATGAAAATGAGGAAAGTTACATGAATGTTTGGGATGCTTTATTTAGCACGCAGCCGACGGAGCCACCCCGATTTGATCTTCTTTGGTATGGAAGTCTATTTACTTTATTGGCATTGACTGTATTTCTTGCCTATCGCTATGGTAATAAAAAAGTTTGTCAACGATTTTTTTCCAGATTTTACAGGCTACTCCAGTTAATCCTTCTCTACGGTTGGTATTTGGTCAACCAGATGCCTCTAACAGAAAGTCTGCTCTTTTATCATTGCCGTTTAGCAATGTTTGTAGTGCTTTTGACCCCGGGTGTCTCTAGAGTCAAACAGTATTTTGCTGTTCTCGGAACCTTTGGGACTTTGGCAGCCTTTGTTTATCCAGTGCCAGATCCCTATCCCTTCCCCCACATCGCTATTCTGTCCTTTATTTTCGGACACTTAGCCCTCTTTGGAAATTCCTTGATTTATCTTTTTGAAGGACTATGATGCTAGTTTATTGGACTTCAAACGAATCCTAATCATCACATCTTCGCTTAATGCGCTGATCTTTGTGGTTAATCTAATGACGGGTGGAGATTATGGCTTTTTGACAAAAACCACCATTGGTTGGAGACCACGGTCCTTTGATCAATTATATAGTGGTTACGCTGTTCTTGACTTTGCGCTATTTACTTAGTTTCTAAAGCGTTTTCAGACCATGCTTGAGGAGAAGGGTGAAAGAAGACTACGAATCTGGCAGAAAATGAAAAAAATATTTTTCCCAACCGCTTGACTTTTTATCTGAGAATTTTTGATACAATAGTAGGCGGTATTGTTTACCCCATTTGTAAGGCCCCGGAACCTTTCAAATAACTTGCGGACCGGAACATCCGCCCTGTAAACAAAAAAACGACATTCATATAGGAGAAATCATGAACAAAAACTACATTCATGGCTAAACCAGGCCAAGTAGAACGCAAATGGTACGTTGTTGACGCAACTGATGTACCTCTTGGACGCCTTTCAGCAGTTGTTGCTAGCGTGCTTCGCGGAAAAAACAAACCAACATTCACACCTCACACTGATACAGGTGACTTCGTAATCGTTATCAATGCTGAAAAAGTTAAATTGACTGGTAAAAAAGCAACTGATAAGATCTACTACACTCACTCAAACCACCCAGGTGGATTGAAATCAATCTCTGCTGGTGAACTTCGTTCTAAAAATGCAGTACGTTTGATCGAGAAATCAGTTAAAGGTATGCTTCCACACAATACTCTTGGCCGCGCTCAAGGTATGAAATTGAAAGTATTCGTTGGAGCTGAGCACACTCACGCTGCACAACAACCAGAAGTTCTTGATATTTCAGGACTTATCTAAGGAAAGGAACAATAAAGTATGTCACAAGCACAATATGCAGGTACTGGACGTCGTAAAAACGCTGTTGCACGCGTTCGCCTTGTTCCAGGAACTGGTAAAATCACTGTTAACAAAAAAGATGTTGAAGAGTACATCCCACACGCTGACCTTCGTCTTGTAATCAACCAACCATTCGCAGTTACTTCAACTGCAGGTTCATACGACGTTTTCGTTAACGTTGTAGGTGGTGGATACGCTGGTCAAGCAGGAGCTATCCGTCACGGTATCGCTCGTGCCCTTCTTCAAGTAGACCCAGACTTCCGCGATTCATTGAAACGCGCAGGACTTCTTACACGTGACTCACGTAAAGTTGAGCGTAAGAAACCAGGTCTTAAGAAAGCTCGTAAAGCATCACAATTCTCAAAACGTTAATCAACACGATTATATCAACGTTTCGAAGCACTTCATGGTTCACACCATGGGGTGTTTTTGATTATTTTCTAGCAAAATTCACACCACTTTTCACACCAAATTCACACCATTATTTTTTAAGATTACGAAAGGCAATTTCTCCAACAGCCATTGGAATTACATTTGAAGTGTTGACATAAGTCTTAGTTGTAATTGTATCACTGTGAGTGAGTGCTTCAGAAATATCTTCCATAGGGGTTCCTGCCTGTTTAGCAAGTGTGGCTCCTGTATGTCGTAATTTATGAGGGGTTGCATGTGCAAGTTCTGGATGACGACGCTAACAGATTTCATCTTGTTGTTAAGATAATCAGCATGGAGACAACTGTTTACATTTCCTTTGTATCAATGTACGTAAACACATACTGTTCTGGAGTCTGGATGATATTGAAATTTAGCCAGTTCAATTTTTGTTGCTTTTTCCATTCTTGAAGCAAGTCAGTTAACTCATTAGGAATTCGAAAAAAAGTTGTCTTCTTGTTTCCTTTAGTAGACTTTTGGATTTTTGTATTTATCTAAAAGCTTGAACTAATTGAATTTCTTGTTCCTTTGTATTAATATGCTTTCCATTGCAAAAGCGTAGCTCTCTGATTTTCTATCTCCCAAAAAGAAGGTAGTATAGAAAAAAACATAGTCTTTGAATAGAATTTTTTCAGTATCTAAATCTTTTTCAAAAAGCTGTAAACCATGCTTGAAGTTCTTCTTGAGATAGAAATAAATCTTCATCTTTTTTAGATTCCTGTAGCTTGATTTTCTTAGTAGCTTTGATACGGCTTATCGTTTTTGATAGGCGATTAGTTTCGATATACTCTAATTCTTCTGCCCAGTCAAAGATAGAGTTAACGTAACTCCTAATAACTTTGAAATTTGCATATTCTTCAGCCTTTTGAGTCAATAGATTTAGTACAACTTGTTTATTTTGGTTAAGAAACTCTACCGAATAATTACCAAGTAAAGGTAAGATGTGTTTTCTAAAAGCAATTTCTGTTCCGACAATTGTTGCTTGTGATGGTGGTTTTGTAGCAGAAGTAGTTTGACCTGCTTTGTAAGATTGCCACCAAACGTTTTGATAGAAAATCTGAAAAAGAGAATAGAACCACTATTCTCTAATGAAGTCAGATCCGCCACTAAGAATTTTATCAATCTTATTTTGAAGTTCTCGTTCGTATCTTTTTGCTTCATCCCTTGATTTTGAAACCGTTTTTCAATCACTTTTCTTATCAATACCTAGCGAAGATTTAACCTCCTCACGAATATAAACACGTAAGCGATAGGTTCCGTTTTTAGTTTTTGTAATAGACATAGTATTCTCCTTTTGAATTGAGCTAGAAAAATACCATGGTTACATTATAACAAATGACCATAGAATTTCTACTGCTTTTGTAACCAGCGATTGATTTCTGTTTTTGCTAAAGCGAACAGTTTTTCCAACTTTAATGCAAGGCAAGCCTTGCTTAATCCACTTGTCTAAAAGTATTGTTGGTTATATTCAAATATTCACAAGTTTGCTTTTTTTATTTAAAAACTGATTTGGTATTTTCATTAATATCTAAAAATTTATCCAGTTCTTTCTTAACAGTATCTGATATTAGTAATTGAAATTGCTGAATCATTTCGTCTGGAATAAATAAATTCATAAATAGTCCCGTTTATTTCTTTTCTATTAGATTTAAATTTTTTTAGTTTTGTATTTTTGTTTTTAAGTCTTCAAGGGTTGAAGACTTAAAAATAGGGAAAACGTTGCTGTAGCAATACTTTTTCCATTTTTAAATCAGAATTTATATTAAAATGGTAGATGTGTTTTCAAGTTTTTATTAAAAATAATCCAGGAATGAACCTATGTCTTTATCCTTGCTTTTTGAATAATTTCATTAAAAAAATGGATCTTTTTTTCATTTGTAAAAACTAGGGATTTTTAAAAAGAAAAGGAGTTCATTATTTTGATTATCCTTGTAGCAACCAAAAATCAAGGATAGTAACAAGAGATAGAGTATTTAGCATTAAGCGAAAGAGATATAGTACTTGCCATGTAATCATAATAGAAAGAAAAATAACTTTCATTTTTAAAGTCATTCCTCCTACTTTCTTTAATAAGATTTTTAGTTCTTGCAGAGTTTTTGGATTTACAAATTCAGATACATCAATAAACAAGAAAAATAGATTCATCCAATGTTAATGGATATAAATAATCCATAGCATGATTTAGTTGAGTTTCAAAAAACGTTTTTATATATCCATCTTTACCTTTGTTCCTCATACAATTCTTTTTAACTTATTTTGGGTATCTCTTACTGAAGTTTGAACAATTATCTTAAAGTTTGGATAATCCTTTTCTCAATTACACTATACACAAATGCAGAGAGCTGATCATTATGTAGTTTATCTAAGTCAGTAGTCTTGAATTCACTTTTTAATTTTTCATTCAGTGTCATTTTCGTATCTATAGATGCGGTATTTACGAGATACGTTTGATTCAATCTGTTTATTATGTTCAGCTTTTGCTGTTTTATCGTAAAGAACATGCAACAAGTTTTCATTTTTACTTGAAAGAATATGGTGATCTTCAGAAGTTGAACATTTTTGTATAAACTTTTTATCTACTTGAGATGTTTTAGATAGACTCCTCAATAATAAATTTCTTGTTTGAAAATGAATAATCGCATCAGTAGCAAATGTAAATGCGATTTCCATTTCATGAACCCTAATAATAGTTGGGATAATCCAAATACCAGTTTGCTGTTTGATTCCTGTTATAACATTTATAAGTTTCTTTCGTATTGCTGAAATAGAGAGAGTTTCAAAATTTAGACCTCCATGATTCAGCTGGAGTAAGCAATAATTAACAGTATCTCCGCTTTCTTTTTATAAATTTTTCCAATTTCAAGTCTTCGAATTCCCTTGATTGGATAATTAAATCTTCTATCTGATTTGAATTGTAATTAAATTTTTAACTTTATCAGGATTCTTTTGTTTGAATTCTATCAGTTTTTCAATGTCAACAATTAGATTTTCACCTAAGTTAAAAAAACCATACGATCAAACCCCCAGAAGGAATTCATAAAAACGTAAAAACAAGATTGAATTTCTTTCTCATTTAAATGCATCTGTTCAGTAGAAACTTTTAGTTTGACTTTTTCATGATTTAACGTTTCCTTTTTACTATTATTTTTGATACGAATTATGTTAGGAAGTATTAGAGATTGAAAAAAAGCAGTTAAATTATTTTAACCGCATTTGTAATTCAATTTACATATTCATTTTTCGCGTATTAGAAGTATGCCACAAATGTTGAAAAATCGCGCATTTTTAGGAAAAATAAATTAAAAATGATTTTTAAAAATAAAAACACTCAATGTTGAGTGCTTTGAAAAACGCGTCCTAACAGGGTTTTTGAAGAAAAAGTAGGCTCTTACCTACTTTTAATTTTTAGTTTTAGAACAAGAATGTTAAGAAAAGAAATCAATACTTTCAGTACGATCTTTTATTGATGTGACAAGGTTTTGAAGGAAAAAAAGTAAGTTTTTATCTACTTTATTTATTTTTATTTTTATTTTTTTCATTTAGACTTAAAATGCTGAGAAAAAGTTCAATAATTTCAGTACGATTTTTATTGAGTTGAATTTTTCAATTAAAAAGTTGAAGATTATCATCTGATGTATCGGAAAGTGGTCTAAAAAATCAGAAGGATCTATTTCCATCGCAAATAAAAATTTTTAGTAGAGCATCGACAGACAAGTTTCTTCTATTGTTTTCAATTAGATTAATAAAAGGTAAGCTAAGGTCGCTTTTTCAGCAAGCTCTTGCTGAGTTAGCTTCTTACTTAGTCGATATTCTCTGACTAATTCTCCAATCTTCATTCTAAAATTCTCCTTTTAATAATTGTATATTTTTTTGCTGATTTTTATATAAACAATAGTATTAGAATAGCGTTGTTACATTTACAATAGTTAATAAAAATGGTATAATGAGAGCGATTGTAATATTATGTAAAGGACTTAAATTTGAAGTGGAATATTTCAAGTTTATGTGGGTAAAAATGAAATTAAGAAAAGTAAAGATAATAAGAAAAAAATAACTCTTGCTGTAGCGGCAGGAGTTGCATTAACAAGTTTCTCAACGCTTTCTGCAAAAGCAGATGAACAAGTTGATGTGAAATCGACAGGTAATACAGTAGCTGAAGAAAAACACGTACAAACTTCACCTACTACAGCCATCACTCAAGTTGAGGGTGTTGAAGTTTCAAATGGAACTGCTCTTGTGACCAAAACTCCAACTGAAGCTGTTGTTGAAGAAGCAAAAGAAATCAAAGATCAAGCTGACCAAGCTGTTGAAGCTCAAACTCCTATTGTTGAAAAAGCTAAAAGAACAAGAAGCTACAACTGCTGGGGCAGAAACTAATGCTAAACAAGCGCTTGACCAAGCTGACCCAAAAGAAAAAAATGCTGCAACTTCTGGAAGCGATTGAAGGTACAAAAAATGCGATTGATGCTTCTAAGAAAGAAGTCACTACGCAAACAGAAAAATTGAACCCTTGAAAGAACAACAAAAACAAGCGCAAGAGAAAAAAGAAGCGCAAGAAACCGTTGTTAAAAATGCTACGGATGCGACTCAAAAGCAAGCTGGAAAAGTTGCTGATGCTAAGAAGAAAGTTCAGAACGCTCAAGATGTTTTGAATGGAACTGGTGCTGATAAAGTTATCAAAGAAGAAAAAGATGCTAAGAAAGACTTAGAAGCTAAACAAGCTATTGTGAAAGATGCTAAGAAAGTTCTTGAACAATCACAAAACGCAGATGCTACAAAAGCTCGTAAGTTGAGTGATGCAAAAGAACTTGAGGCAGGACAAAAAAATACTTTTGACCAAGCCACTGATACTCTTTCAAAAGCTACGCAAGCTTACAATGAAGCTACATCTCAACTTAAAGTTGCTAAACAAAACAAAGACAATGCTCAAGCCGTTTTGGATGGGACTGGCGCAAAAGCTGTCTTTGACGAGCGTGACAGTGCTAAATCTGACTTAGCTACGAAAGAAGTGGCTCTTAAAGAAGCAACTGAAGCTTTAAATGCTGCTAAACGTGCAGATGCTAAAAAGAAGAGCAATTGGAACAAGCCACAACTAACTTAGACCAAGCGACTGCTACGCTGAAGCAAGCAGAAAGTAACTTGTCTGACGCTCAAACTGCCGCAAACCAAGCTTCTGATGACTTGAAGAAAAAGAAAAAAAGCAGAAATAACTGCTCAAGAAACTTTGGATGCTTCTAAAGGGAAAGTAGCTGGTGTCACAAATGAACGCAACAACGCCAAGTCTGACTTAGCTACTAAAGAAGCGACTCTTGGGGATGCTACGAAAAAGTTGGCTGATGCCAAAAAAGCAGATGCTAAAAAGCAGAACAGCTTGACTTAGCTAAATGAAGCAAAAAACTCAAGCTGAAGCTGAAGAATCTAAAACCGCAAATGCTCAAACGAAAGCCCAAGGTGGCGCAAGACAAGCTTCCACAAAACTTACAGAAGCAACTAAAGCTGAAAAAGAGGCAAAAGACAGTCTTGCTTCATCTGAAAATCGTTTGCCAGGAGTTACAAGTGAACGTGACGATGCCAAAGCTGACTTAGCTACTAAGCAATCTAAAAAAGATGATGCTGAACGTAAATTAGAGGATGCTAAAAATACAGATGCTAAAAAACGTTCTGATATTCAAGACCTGAAGAATCTAAAAGGTCAACAAGAAAGTACAGTACGTGCAACAGCCCAAGAATTGTCTAATGCAGCATCTAATGCAAAAACTGCTAAGGATGCTAAAGATAAAGCAGATAAAGCTGTTGATACGCTTGAAAAACAAATCTCTACTATTAAAAACTTGACCATTCCTCAATTGCCACAGAATGTCATTGCGGCTTACAAGACCTACTTGAATGATGATAGTGATGCAAACAAACATGCTTTGAACAATGCTATTCAAGCTTGGTATAAAGGTGGCAAGTATGATTTTGGAAAACCACAATTTGTTTGGAATTCAGAGACTAAGAAGAACATCTTTACTGGTTGGGACAACAATAACATTGTTCTTCCAATTGATGATACTCTAGTCGATTTAGACAACATCACTGATGAACAAATTAAAGCTTTGAGCCATTACTATGTACTCATGGCAAATAACCTCCAAGACCAAATCTGGGGAACACATAACTTTATCGTCACCAATGAGTCTGTTCAAGGGATTAAAAACATTGCCAAGAATTACGCTAATGAAAATAAATCTTACAATAGCGGGCATAGTCACCCGGCCTTAGAAAATGATGGTGTTGATGAGGTCAAATGGAATGGCGAGGTAATGAATTACGCATGGATTTTTGGCGACATCACACGACTTGGGTGGTGGCAATGTTAGGGAAACTCGCAAGGCTACTATGTCTCAGCTCTATCGTGAAGTTTACGATTCTGTCATTGACTTCATGACCAATGATATTCATGCTAATTTCGGACACATGAAAGGTATGGTTGAGCGTGTTAAACCAACTTATCCAAGTGCAGTTGGGGGTAATATTAGTTACACTAAAGATAAAGTTGGGCGTACGCACTTTGTTCAATTTGCAGGTAAAAAAATGCTCATACAGAAACAACCATTAACTATGCAACTGGGGAACGTACTTCTGTTTACATTGACGATTACTACGACAAGGGTATCGCAAAACCACTCCCAACTCCATTTGACACCAGCAAAATGGAAAAAGACTTGGCGCAAGCTAAGAAAATTCAAGTTTCCGCAAAATGCCACCACAACAATGCTCAGAATCGTTTAACTGTCGCTAAACGTGCAGATGAAACTGCAAAAATCTAATCTTGCAACAACCACAAATCGTCTCAATAACTTGCTTAATACACAAGACTTGACACCTAATGCGCAACGTGTTCTTGATAATGCTAAGTCAGAATTAAACAAAGCTGAATTGCGCAATACAAACGCAAGTACTGCTTTTACAAATCTTACAAAAGAGATTAAAGCAAAACGTGCAACTCACGAACAGGCAAAAGATGCCTTGTCTAAAGCAACTATCGCAAATACGGTTGCTCAAAAGACGCTTGCTGATGCGACTACTGCACATAACAATGCTGTTGATAAGCTAAATAGCATTAAGGATGCTATCAAACGCACAAAAGCCATTAAAGACTTAACTCCTGATGCACAAGCTAAGTTTGATACTGCAAAAGCAGAACACCAAACTGCCAAAACACGATATGAAAAAGCTGAGAAAGCTTTGGTTGACCTTAATAACGAGATCAACACAAATAGCAACAAGCTTGCACAAGCTAAGTCAGAACTGAGTCAGGCTGAAAAAGATGATAAAACTGCAAAATCTAATCTTGCAAAAGCAATTTCTGCTAAGAACAATGCTTCTAAAGCATTAGAACAAGCTAAGGATGCTCTAGCTAAAGTAAAAGTGATTAAAGACTTGACTCCTGAAGCTCAAGCTACATTTGACCAAGCAGAACTAGCTTACAAGACAGCTAAAACTCGTTTAGAAAATGCAGAAACAGCCGTTACTAACCTAAACGCTGACCTTGCAGTAAAACGCCAAGCTTTGGCAGTTGCCGTAAAAGCTTTGAAAGATGCTGAAGGTCTTGCTAAAACAACACAAGCTGAACTTGAAGTGGCACAAGCGACTTATAAGAAAGCTAATGATGAACTTACATCTACTCGCAAAGTAATTGCAAAATTAGAAGCAGCCAAGGACTTAACTCCTGATGCTCAAAAACATACCAAGAAGCTCTTGAAGCTGAAGTTCTTGCAGAAAAAAACGTTTGTCAGATGCTAAAACAGCCGTAGACAACCTAACTGCTGATGTGAAGACTAAACAAGAAGCTTTGGCACAAGCAAAAGCTAAACTTGCACAAGAAGAACTTGTCCTTGAAGGACTCAAAGCAAAACAAGCTCAAGAGGAAGAAGTTCTAGCAACTATCCAAGCTCAATTAGACGACTTGAAAGCTCAAGAAAAGACTGTTCGTGCAGAGATTGCTAACATCGAAGATAGTATCAAAGAGATGAAAACTCTTCTTGATAGTCTAATCCATGCTCCTGAGAACTACGAAATCGCAAAAGAAGCTTATGAACAAGCTCTTGAGGCTCACCGCCTAGCTCTTCAAACTCTTGAAGCAGAACAAGCGAAACTAAACGCTCTTCTCCAAAATCAATTGGATGCCAAAGCTCAGTACGAAGCTGTTCTACTTGCATATCAGAAGCTATATAATAAACCTCAAGAATCATTGAACCATAGACATGATTCTAAGGTAGAGAATCTAGAGCATAAACTGGGAACTGACAAACTTAGATCTGATCTAAGTAATCCAGCTTATATCTATGTTGGAAATAAACCTAGATATGGTGTTAATACAACTTTACCAAATACAGGTTCAGAGAATAGTTTGTTCTTGATTGGCTTAGAGCTATGTTCATGGGATTATTTGGAATAAAAATTGCGGAGAAAAAAGTGAGTAATATTAAGAGCAATCTATAAATAAATTTATAGGCTGGAGGAAATAGAACCTTTTAAGGTAATCTACTTCAGCCTTTTTATTTAATAATAAAAATAGGAGTATACGATGGATAAAGAGCAATGGATTGAAATATTTACAGAAATTAATGACCGTGTACCAACAGAAATAGTAGAGAAACTAGGTTGGATGATCCTTTGCAGAATTAATTGAAGAAATACATAAAATTGATATTTCTATAGAACAATTGAGAGATTTAGAATAAAGAGAAAGATTAACAGAATGAAAAAGTTTTTGAAGATGTTCATAACCTTTTAAGTATATTCTTTGCTATCAATATTTCTAATGTATATGCGGACGAAACTGGCCCTGTGGTAGTGAAAGCAATTGTTCAAGAAAATTATACGCAAGAGATTACTGTACTTTTAGTAAAAACCAGATACTGAAGAAGTTGTAAAGACTCTAAAAAATCAATAAAAGATAATAATTGGGTTCAAGAGACTAATGTTCCACTAGGTGAATATAAAATGAGAGTATATGGTGAAGGATTAGTTGCTAGATCAATAACACAACTTAAGGCAACATATATGGTTAAAAAAAGTTATAAAGAATCCTTCAGTACATGAGAAACCTTGTTTTGTTGTTATAGAGGGAGATAAAAAATTTATATCTACTTACTATGGTCTAGTTGATTTTTCAGAGAAAAGACGGAAGCTACTTAAAGGGAAATTTTAGTAACGATGAACTGGATAAGTTTTACCAGGAAGCTATAGGAACTCAGACTGGGATGTTCGGTTCCAAAAAGAAAAATACTATTACTACAGAGCTAGAAACTACAGAAAATATAACAAATAAAGGAAACAGAACCAAAAGAGTAAGGCAGATTTAGAGGAAATTGATAAAACTGAAGAACATGATTATAGTAATAAAAAAACTATCCAATGAAATTAAAAATCATTATTCCTATAGTTTCAATCGTTTTGCTATCTGTAGTTGCTATTATCACATTTTTAAAAAGAATAAAAATATTTAAGTTTTTCCTTTAAACAGTTCTTATTTAAGAGAATTCTTAAAGTATTGTGAGTTCTATGCTTGTTTCTATGATCTCCTTTTGTTTGAAATAAATAGTTCTATAATTTCTACAGTTGTTTTATCAATTGTAGAAATTATAGAACTATTTTTCGAGAAAAATATAATGATGTTTGAAAATCTTTAGTTTGCTTTAGTGCGATTAACTTGTAAGCATAGGACTTTTTGAAACTCTTCTGGTCGATTATGTCCGAGAGCACGTGATACAATTAAACAAGCTTTTCGATCAAGGACAACGCCTTTTAATTCGCCTCGTAGATAAATTTTTCTTTTTATCTTTGATATCTTTTGGGATCTCGCGCGACAAGAAGATAAAGACGTTTTGCGTATTCAGCACGATATTTATGAGGTTTCAAAGCAGATGGAACTTGAAATACACGCTTTTTACCAGCTAGCTTAAACTCTTCAACGAGCCTCTCTAATTCTTCTTTGTCTCGCGTAATAATTGGGACCCAACGGTCTCTAGCTCCTTTTGTTTTATGCTTTTACCAATGATTTTTAAGATAGTATCGACCATCTTCACGTTGGTGTAGAGAATCACCTGTACTAGCCATTAATTCATTTTTTCGTAGCCCAGTAGCGGAGACGATTGAAAACCAGCGATTATTCGTTTCTTCAGACATCCTATCGTCATTGGACTTTAAGCGATTATTCTTCTTATTTGCTCAATATCGAATATCTGTAGCAATAAAAGTAGTAGAAGACACTCCTAAAACTTTTGCTAATGCAGCCTTGTAGGTTGACTGAGTAGGAGCAGAAAGCCCTAATTTCTTACAATGTTCTAAGTATTGATTTACTAAGTCAATCCATCCTTCTATATCGTTAGATTTATCAAGAGCTTCTAACTCTTCGGCAGTAGCAGTTGCAGCAACAAAGGAAGCGAATCTGCTCCATGAACCAGCATAGTTATGGAGAGTTCGATCGGTATGAATTAAATGAATGTCCTCTCCTGTTTTTTTGGATTCATTTCGCTTGATCCCCTTTCCTTTCTTGAAGCGCGTGACTAGATTAGTTAATCCTTTTGATTGGACGAATTGTTTACGGCCTTCGAAAGTAATTAGAGAATCAATTTGTTGTTTCTTAGCTCTCTCTTTAGCTTTTCGTCGTTCTGAATGACTACGTTTCTTCTTTGCCATAGTTCTTTCCTTTCTATAGAAGATAATGTACGTTTAAAGAAGGTCTTAAGAAGAATCTTAAGGTCTTTTAATTCAAGTTGAAGTATTGCAGTGACCTAAAGCTTATATTCACTGGTCTAGTATCTTCCCTTTGCTAAGGGCGCTTCTAATTGATGGCTAAGAAGATAACCAAGTCATTTTACAACATGACAAGTTGACTCAATTCAAATAAGATGTAGGTTCCATCTTACAGATAAAAATCTGTTGTTCTTTTCTTGTTAGAAATTTTCAGTTTTAAATGCTCTGAATTTGGCGACTGAGTTAAGCTAGTTTTTGTATTCTATTTTTAGACTTTTGTTATTTACTTTTCGTTTTTCTACTTTTATTATTTACTTTTGTTTCGATCAAAAAAACTTTTTAAAAACTGCTGTTGACATTACTTTTTATTATCTATACATTTATATATAGTAAATAAAATACAAAACTGGTTCTTTCCTAACTCAGCTAAAACCTGCTGTTTCCACGATAGCTACCTCCTTTTAAAAACATAAAAACGTAGCTATATTAGTTACGTCTCTACTCAATCAATTATTTCTATAATATTAGTATGCCACAAAAACAAAACAAAAATCAGGATAAGATTGTTTTTACGTTATTCACTTTACATGGTATGTGTGTTTAGCGTGACTTACATACGTTCCTGTCAACGCTAAACACACAGAAAAATCAGAATCACAAAAAATATTGAGGGATGAGAGAAAGAGGAAAAACTACAAAAATTAATAAGAGAAACAACTTATGTATCGTTTTTCTTAATTATATTTTTGGAATTTATGGCATACTAAAATTATAATAATACTTACGGAGGAAACCACTATGTTTCTAAAATATTATTCACTCATTAACTATATTCTCTATAAAAATCGCAGAGAATTCGAAAACTCATTTGATTGCTACCCCAAAAAGACAGTGTATGAGTTCCATATCAGGAGTCTACAGGAGGAATGAAAATTAGACAAAAAGAACATAATGCAATTCATGTTAGCCTATTTTCTAATAGTGGAAGTTATATTACACTTTACTTAAGGAATTTTACGCCAGAAGATTTGGTGGCTGTGATGAATTCATTAATCAAGCAGAAGAAAGAACTTGGATATGAGCGGTTGATTTTCTTGTTATCAGAGCTCAAAAATGATGAACGCTTAAGTTTATTGATGAAGTTATCCAAAATGAAATAAACATACTGGGACCAAGCAAACTGCACCCCAAAAGTTAGACAGAAAAAATCTAACTTTTGGGGTGTAGTTCAGTCCTCTTCTTTTAAAAATCCGAATCATCATTTTTATTTCAAATAAGGTAGTGATTCGGTTGATTTATATTGCAATGTAGTGAAATTTAGAATTTCAAAAATCGCTTTGAATCAAGGTCTATACCGTCTAGTGACGTGTAGTGAATCCTATTTTACTTCTATAAATAACAAACAGGGCAGAGCATTGTACTCTATAGAAATTTCAATGTTCTAGAGAGGTGGAACTAGTCAGTCCGCTAAGTATAATAAGAAAAGTAGAAAATCCTATAAGGATATTGACGATCTAGTCGATTTTGATAGACCTGTTCACATAGTTCCCCATATGTTCCGACATAGTTTTGTTTCAGTCATGGCTGATAAGATTGTAAGTCAAACGTTATTAGAGAGTTTGTAGGACATTCTAGAAGATAGTAGAGATATAGAAAAATCTATCTTCATGTCATGCAAAAAGGAAAACATAAAATTGAACAAGCCATGATAGATTTAGCTAAAATCATAAAATGAGTAATAGTTGTGGTTATTGATTCAGTTTCATTAAAAATGATATGATAGTGATATAAAGTATCAATTAGGTGTAGGTGCTGATAAATAGACAAGCTAAGAAGTTTTTGATTATTATTTAAAAATAGTTGCAACAGAAGAATATCAATCTTATTATCAAAGATACATGAGCAGGAAGGATTAGAATTTCATAAAAAGTGCATTGAAGAAAACATCCCGAATGGAGGACACGGACAGACTATTTTGATGAATTCTCAATTGGCGAGTTTATTATTTTAGATACACTTTCAAATGAGGGTGTTAATAAATTAACGAAGCGTTTATATTCGTTGTAAAGTCGAAATTTAAAGTGAAAAATTATTATAAAACCTACTATATTTAAAAATACGACTATGTCCATTTAGAATATCAAAAGGCATGGAGTCAGAATTTTTGCTGAAATTGAGATAATTGGAGATAATCTAGCAGTGATTGAAATAAGTTGAGCGACGGTAAATATATTATGCTATTTTTCAATATAGATTTCATTTAAAACAAGTATTGACAGAGTCTCAATCTTCAATTACTTTATTTCTGATAATATCAAAAACTTGAGTAAAAGATTACATTAATTGGTATATTCTGGATGATGAGGACGATAAGCTTAATTATCTATCTATTGATCAGATGACAAATGAACTTCCTTCTTTGATATGTCAACATTACATAACTACGTTTTTATATAGCGAAAATGGGAAAATGAACAAATTAATTAATCTAACAGTTGCTTTTCGAAAAGACAAAGTTGATTAGATAAAATATACTTCGGGGATATTAGTTATAGTCTATATAATAAAGAGCAATTACTATATTTCAAATAGTTTTAATGATAGTGATTATGTTCTATACTCAGGAAATAATTTCATTCCTAGATTTAGTATTTTAGGGTCTATATCACAATATGGAACGAGCTCTTACTTATTATTTGGAGGCGAGAGCTCACATTTTTGAAAGAGATTTTTCGAAATATGTATCAGGAAGAAAGAACATAATGTTTAATACAAATTTTTAAACCTTTTGAAAAAGATACAAAGCCCTATCGGAGTCAGAAAACAGAATAGATATTTCTAATTTTAAAAAGACTTTGAAGATTCTTGGACTATATTTGTATCAAATGACGAAGTTCAGCTAGAAAAATTTTATTTTCATAAAAATTTGTCATATTATCGAAATGTAATTAAAGAAAAATTATTCCCATGTTGAATATGCTTACTGAGATAAATTACACAAGACAAATACCATAAGTTCTATCGTTGCTACGATAGTCTCCATCATTACTACCATTATATCTGTTATTGCACTCCTTAAGTGATATAATCAGTTAAAATTCAGTTATTTTGCTAAAACTAAAAGAAAAAGCCTTTGAAATGCTGATTTCATGAGGCTTTTATATATCTAATCATCACTTCTATAAAAATTAAATAATTTCTATTTTAGCTGTTAGAAACGTTGGTACATCAATGTTTTTAGAATGCTACATAATAAAAGGTAGAGTGAATGGTAGAGTAGTAAAAATAGTTGTTATCCTAGTTGATTAAAAATCTCTGATTTCTCATCTTTTATAAAAATAATATATAATTTTCCCCTCTCTTTTAGTATCCAAGATGTTTTGATTGGCTAGTTTACGAAGATGGTGGAGGCAGATGCCATACTGAGATTTAGTAAACAGGCTATATCACAGACACTGAGAGTGCTTCAACAGCAAGGAGATAAAGATGATATTTCATCTGTTTATTATCGGTAAACTTTGATAAAATACGAAGTGATTTTTGACCTTTTTCCTTTTCAGGTAGTTCGTTGCGGTTGTAACATTTTGTTGATTTATAATATTCACTGGCAGATACTATCTTTTTCATAATTTTTCTCCTAGCCGAACACAGTCCTTAGCATGTCAAAGCTGTTGTTTTCAATCAGGATATACATCCCCAATCCTAAATAAACAACGGCAATAAACCATCTGCTATATTTTTCCAAAGTTTCTCCAACAGAAGGGACTTGTGCCAATTTTTGGGCAGAAAAAACCAAGAGATAAATCATGACTAGAAAAGTAAGTAAAGCCACTATCAAATTCCTTAAATTTAAGGTAATAAAATATGGGACAAAAACACCAATATTGTCAGCACCACAACTGCAAAAAGTAATCATAGCGACTAGAAAAACCAGGTTTTTATTATCTTGCGCAAACTATCTTTTGCAATAGCTTCTCCATCAGAATCTCCTAAAAAGCAAAACTTTGAGTCCTAGGAAAATTGGAATCAAACCGAGCAAACCTAAAATCTCTTTACTAGGAATATAATTTAAGACAAATGCAAAAAGTAAACTTAGCAATATTAGACTAACAGAGCCTAGAAATTGTCCTAAATAGATGTTAATGATGTCTTTTTCTGCTTTTTCTTTTGGCAAAAATAACATTAGGATAATAAAGTAAGTCTACGGCTGTCCCAGAATACAGGATTATTGAGTAACAACATTTTGAACCATAAAACACCTCATTCAAATATATTTTTGAATGTATTCTAACATTAAACTTTGTAGATGTCAACTTCAGCTCCATCAGAATATAGATAAGAAGGTAGTGTACTACATTAAAAAGCCCTGCCATCGAAATGATAGCAGGGCTTAACTTCAATATCCAGATGATAATTTATCTAAAAAGGTAGAAAAAAGGTAGAGATTGGACTGAAATATAGTGAAATGTATTGAAAATTGAAAAGAAAAAACGCTTGAAATCAGCGTTTTTCTTATGTATTGATTCGTATTGAATGCTATGTCACTTCTGTAATTATCAAGTATTACAACCTATATTTCTTTTAATATTTTAGCAAATAATTCTTCTAACTTTCCTAAGTCTCCATAGACAGTTCCGTCCATATAAAGGTTGTAAACTTCATCATCTTGTTCTACTCGTATTTGTGCAGAATACCTTTTTAATAGTGCTAAGGAACGGATAACTCTCGTTGAGTTCGTCCATTTCCTTCTCGAAAGGGATGGAAATAATTAAGATTATCAAGAATTTTTAGCTAAAATGTTTAATGATTTCATCTTTTGAGTTGGCAGTTTGATGATAGGAATGAATGAGATGATTTATATAAGTTTCTGCAACATTAAACGACTGTATCGACATAAAAGGATTACCACTTTTAGAGATATTCACCTTACGATATTGTCCTGACCAGGCATAAACATCTTGAAACAAATAGTTATGAATGGCTAAAATATTACTCATGGAATAGACTTCAATGGCTTTCAAGCGCAAGTCTGCAAGTCTTTTAGTAACGAATAAGTGTTCATTTCGATAGGCTTCTTCAATATTTGTAACATTTTGTTTGTTGATTAAGACTGTGGAATTTGGATAGGTATATTGGTGATTAGGGTCAATGTACTTATATCCTTCGTATTGATTTTTAACCAATATTCAATTCCTTTCGTCTATTGACAACATAAGTTTTTAAATCAATCACATCTTGAACAGTAGGTTCATAATTTTCAATCATTGATGATCCAATAGCATACCAGACGGTATCGAAATCTGAAAAATTATCAAAAAGGAATCCCTAAAATTGTTAATTCTTCTTTATTTTACATCAAGAGTCATGTCACATCTCCTTATATAATGTTACCTTTTATTATACCATAAAATCGGTATTTTTACCTAAAGGGATAGAGACTATAAGATGTATTATGTTTAATGTAGATTTATGATAAAATGTTTTTATTATAAAAAAGAAATAACAGAGGTATAGCATGGAGCCATATATTACAGAAGCTTTTAGTAAAAAGCAGGGATTGAATTGGGAACTCTAACATTTAAGGAACAACAACACTAGTGAATAGTAAAATTCAATCATTAAAGGAAGAACGTAACGCCGATAAATTACGAAATACTTATGATGAAATTGTAAATGAGTTACTTTCGAACGAGAACAGGCAATCAGAATTGCTCAGGCATATAAAGAAGAATATGAAAAAGTACATATTGATGATAAAGATATTGAGTATTTGCACAACACTTTAGAACGGGTTATTTTCTTCTATCTTCATTTACTAATGTTGAAGATGGGAAAGAAGATTCAATGAAACAATTGGTTGCTCTACTTAATAAGGATACTTTTAAAGACTATGCAACTATTAGGATTTAATTACAAGGGAGGCAATAGGAGAACCTTTAACGGAGGTTTGCTCAAAATGCTAAGAAATACATTAGGAGGTCTATCATCTAAGAAAAAATGATGAAAAAAATCATTTAACTCAATGGTGTGAACGTTTTTAGTGTTTATCAGCTCCATTCTCTGTAATTTTGGGGGTAAAATCCACACCATTTAGATAAAATTGAGTTGAAATTTGATTGAAAAACGCTTTTATAAAAGTGGAGAAAAGTCTTGATATTACGCTGTTTTTTTAGTCCAACTGAAATTCATACTTTCCAAACCAGGCTTGAAAAAGCTCGTAAAGCATCACAATTTAGTAAACGTTAAAACTTATTTAAACTTATTGAAAGCATTTCGTATCAAAAAAATACGGGATGCTTTTTTTCTGTTCACCCCAAATTTTTTTGTAACTAGGTGATACTTGAAATTAATACAAATTTGGTTGTTTTTTTGATAAATCTAAGCAACACTAAATGATGAAGTGAAAGGGGATGAATCTTTTGATAGTATTCATTTATTGTGAAATATGATATATTTATTAATTAGATGGATGAATACTTCTAGAGTTAAATATAGCATAATAGGGACAGACTTTTTTTGGTTTATTTTTTTGTTTGTAGTCGGATTATGAAAGAATATCCAATATTATGCGATAAGATAGAATGTTACAAAAAGAAAGGGATGCAATCCGATGAAGAAAGACAGATTAATTGTATTGACAGATGCTGTTCTAGCAATTATTATGACCATCTTGATTTTAGAGTTAGAAAACCAACAACACCAAGTCTTGAAGCTTTTTGGGATTTACGGCAAAAATTTCTTTGCTTGTTTTCTTTCCTTTTTCTGGTTGGGATCGTTATGGATGCCACTAAACACATTATGGGAAAAGGTTGAGAAAAATTTCCTCAGAAATTATTTGGTGGAATTTGTTTCTACTCTTGGAGCAGCAGGAGTTCTCTTTGGAGAATTTCATGCCATCCAAGATACCAGTCTGAATGATGTGGTGGACCGGATCTATATAAATGTCAAGGATTTACCGTTTCAGTCCTTGGGAGCTTTTAGCTAATATCCTGTCTGATGTTAAGAAGGGACTGATTCAAGACAGTCATATCTGGTCTTTTCTTCCAGTCATTTTTTTCAAACAATATCAGTTGATAATCAGCTTAAATCAGATCTATCAGTTTGTCTATCTTTCTCTGATGGAGATCATGTCCTATCTTCACTTTTGATTATTGGAAAAAAACGGCTCGGTCAGGAGCTAGTATGAATAAGGAGAACAAATGAGACGTTTAAAAATGTTATGGCATATTATACAGGTTACGGGTTTTACTCGGTTTGCTCTGAGTTTTGTGACCTTTGTTTTTGGGTCAGGAGGCGTGCTTTTCCTAGTTGAACCTGCTATCACAAATTACGGAGACGGTCTTTGGTATGCTTTTTGTGACTTGACGACTGTCGGCTACGGGGATCTCCTAGCTGTGACCTTGATTGAAGGATTACCAGTGTCTTCTTGACGATTTATGGGCTCATATTTTTTTTGGCTGTTTATCAGCTGTTATTATTAATTATTATACCGATTTAAATAAGGAAAGAGGAGAGGACAAATGACTGCCAATTATTCAACACGGGAATACCGTGAGAAATTATACGATGACCTTCATGTTCGATTGAGAGATACAGCGATTTTGATGTGTGCAATTTTTTTATTGCCTCTATCGGTCTAAATATGAATTCAACAGCTGTTATTATTGGAGCCATGTTAATTTCACCTCTCATGACACCGATTGTTGGACTGGGATTCGGTTTAGCTATTTTTTTGATACGCGTTTAATCAAGCAATCTCTAGAGGTTTTATTGACTCAAGTGTTGGTCAGTTTGCTTGTCTCGACTCTGTATTTCTGGATTTCTCCCTTGTCTTATGCAAGTAGCGAGTTGATCGCACGAACCTCTCCAACCATTTGGGATGTTCTCATTGCTATTGCTGGTGGGATTGCTGGTGTGATCGGTTCAAGGAAAAAAGAAGCAAACAATATCGTGCCAGGAGTAGCCATTGCTACAGCTTTGATGCCGCCTATCTGTACTGCTGGCTATGGTTTAGCTAATGGGAATGTACGATTTTTATTGGGGGCTCTCTATCTTTTCTTGATCAACTGTGTCTTTATCATGCTAGCCAACATTGTTGGAACAAGAATTTTGATGAGAAAATCTCCTTTAACTTCATTTAAAGAGCTGAGCATTAAAATGAGAATTGGCTTGATTTCTTTGATTGTATTGTTGATTCTTCCAGCTAGCTATTCGGCAGTTACTCTGACAATAGAACAAGCGCAAAAGAAGGGATCAAACAGTTTGTAGGAAAAAGAGTTCGCCAATTATACGGTTATTAATCAAGTCTACAAGTCAAGTAACAATGAATTGGTCTTGACGGTTGTTGGAGATCCGATTTCAGAAGAAGAATTAGAAACACTCCACCAAAAACAAGCCTCTTACGGTATTCAATCTGTTCAATTGAAAGTGAATCAAGTTCAGAACTCGCCAACATTAGATAGTGAAGCGACCAAGGAATTTTATGAAAACATTGACAAGTATATTGATCAAAAAAACTCTCTGAAAAAAAGATTCACAAAACGATCTCGTAAAAAGAAAAATGAAGCAGACAAGGATTGAGGACAATGAACTGAATCGGTTTTTTTACGCCGTGTTTTTTTCTTGTATCTTCCTCTTTCTTACTTATAGCAGGTTGTTTTTTTGCTTGAATAAGAAATAAATTAGAAGTTCTATCATCTAAGAAAAAAATGATGAAAAAAATCATTTAACTAATGGTGTGAACGTTTAGTGTTTATCAGCTCCATTCTCTGTAATTTTGGGGGTAAAATCCACACCATTTAGATAAAAATTAGTTGAATTTGATTGGAAAAAAACGCTTTTATAAAAAGCGGAGAAAAGTCTTGATATTACGCTGTTTTTTTAGTCCAACTGAAATTCATACTTTCCAAAACCAGGTCTTGAAAGAAAGCTCGTAAAGCATCACAATTCTCAAAACGTTAATCAACACGATTATATCAACGTTTACAGACATTCAGAGAATTTTCTCTTGGATGTCTTTTTATTCAAAAACTAAAGTTCACCCTATTGCTTTTTGAGACTTCTAAAGGCTATTTCTCCTGCTGTTTGATTTACTGTTTCAGTAGTATTGACATAAGTCTTCGTTATTTGGATGTCACTATGAGTAAGTGCTTCTGAAAATAGCTTTGATAGATATTCTAGCCTGTTTTGGCTGGTGTGCGCCTTAGAATATTATGCTTATCCATAGTATTTTTGTGTTATAATGTAGAAACAATACAGAAAAATAAAAAGAATCTTTTTAAATTCTGTAAATTTCACTTTTGTGTAAACATGAGAAAATGTTGAATGTAGATAATGATGGGGGAGGCTTTGAAATGATCAGTTTAGAGTTGTTGTCTGAAGCAAATAGTTTAGATGTCTATTCTTTTGAAAAAGAAAATCGAGAGTATTTTGAACGAAATTTACCTCCTAGACCAGCTAACTATTTTGATTTAGAAGGTTTTAAAGAAATTACAAGGGAATTGTTAACGGAACAAAGGAATCGTGATGTCTATATGCATCTTATTAGAGATTCGCAAGGCGTTATGGTCGGGAGAATCAATTTAAGTGTCTTAGATGGTGATCGGAAAACAGCAGAACTTGGGTATAGAATTGGGGAAAATGTTACCAATTTAGGTTATGCAAGCGAAGCGGTTAGACTCGTTTTAGACAAAGCGTTTACTACTTATGGTTTTAATAGAATCATTGCAGGAACAGCAAGAGATAATCTAGCTTCTCAGAGAGTGCTTTTAAAAAATGGCTTCACCTTTAGTAGAATGATAGAAAATGACTTACAAATTCATAATGAGTGGGTTCATACAGCAGTATTTGAGGTAAGGAGACCATAATATCATCATTTCCAGTCTATTAACAAGGTTAATGGAGTTATATTCTTTCCAGACATTCAATAATTTTTCTCTTGGATGTCTTTTTGTCTATCTTAATTTTTACAAAAATGGGAACTATGTTATAATAAGTAATATGATTACAGACTGAAAAATTGTAGATTATCACTTGGAACGGAGGCAACTAATGAGAAATAAGGTTGCTAAAATAATTGCTATTGTACTCATTCTTATATTTGGAGGAACATATATATATAACAAGCTGACTAAACCAAATCTAGGCCCGAAAACAACCAAACTCTATCAGCATGGCTTTCGTTTGCTAGAAGAGCAAATAGGAACCTACATCAAAGAACACTATAGAGGTATTGAAAAGATTGAATTTTCCCCAATATACATTACTGAGGAAGGGTCAACATTCTCAAATGCGTACGTGCGTCCAACTATTTATGATAAGTATGGAAATAAGGCTACTCTAGGAACTCCAATTAATAACTTTAATCCAAGCAGTTTTGGTATCGTTTCTGATGTTCTTCTCAATTTTGATGGAGGCGGGAATGAAGCTATAGATTTAAAGGACTCCAATGGAAATAATATCGATGTTTCTAAAGCACAGCACTTGCCAGATGAAGCAAAACTCACGAAGGCTAGAAGTACAGATGAAAATATTTCTTTATTGGTTCAAGACAATCAGCTAAAGGATGTTGTTAAGGATGAAAAAGGAAGTCCTGAAGCTGAAATCATTTATAATGTTGAGCTAAGCAAAGGAAAAGAATGATATGACATTATCTGATCAGGAAGTTCGAAGATTACAATAACTATTCCCTATTTAAAAATATTGATTCAAATTTTTATGAAATAAATCAGTAGATATCGTTCTGAAAAAGCCTTGATATGTCGTTGTTTTTAGTCCAACTGAAATTCATACTTTCCAAAACCAGGTCTTAAGAAAGCTCGTAAAGCATCACAATTCTCAAAACGTTAATCAACACGATTATATCAACGTTTACAGACATTCAAGAATTATTTCTTGGATGTCTTTTTGTTTAAAAATCAAGAATTTCTGAAAAATTTCCCTGAGATTTCCCTGAATCATTTTTTGAGATTCCTAAAAGCAATTTCACCGACTGTCTGATTAACGGTGTCAGCTGTATTTACATATATTTTTGTTACCTGTTTATCGCTATGAGTTAGAGCTTCAGAAATAGTCTCAAGAGAAATACCTGCTTGCTTAGCAAGAGTAGCACATATATGTCGCAGTTTGTGAGGTGTAGCATGTGCCAGCTCTTTATGATCGCTTTCGATGCTTTTTCATTTTATTGTTTAGATAGTCAGCATGTAAAGGCTTGTTGATGTTTCCTCTAGTGTCTATATAAGTAAAGACAAACTGTTCAGATAGTATGTCTTGCATGCTGTTTACTTCTTGTCTCTTGTTTTAGGCTTTGAGATAATAGCGACAACAGAAGTAGTTGTGGATTATTTTTATGAATGTTAAAAATTAATCATTAGAAAATTGTTGGCAGTTGAGAGCTCTAAGTAAATTATTTTGATACAATTTATGGTCGCACATAGATAGTATTTCACAAAAAGAAAGTGCGGCTCGTTAAAAATTTCATTTTTCAGAGATAGGTCTCTTTTACATGATTTACCTATTAATAATATCAAATGTTAAGGATAAGTATTCTTTTTATTTTTTGGCGAATGCCGGCTTTTTTGCCACAAATGAGTATCAACATCTTTCGAATGGAATAGTTGACAATTGTTTTTAAGAATTATACTATTGAATTGAATAGATAAGGAGTTGATTTGATGCAAGAGAAAATGATTGATTACAAACAAAATATTTACCAAGAGCTATCTCGCTTAACAAAGGGTCTAGGAAGTGAGAAGCGTCTTGATATTTTAAATATATTATCACAGGGACCAAAGACAGTTGAGGGAATTGCGCATGCGACGGGTCTCTCTGTTGCCAATACTTCGCGCCACCTTCAGGTTTTAAAAGAATGTCACTTGGTGGTGACGAGTCGAAATGGTAATTTTATCCGTTATAGCTTGGCTTCTGAAAAGGTTGTCCAGTTAGTCCTTCTGTTATTTGCCGTCGGTGAAGAACAGTTAGCAGAAGTCAGAGCGATTGAGTCAGACTATGATGAGGCAGCTGGTGTTCCTCAGATTGAGCTCGCTAATGCAATTGAATTAGCAGCTAAGACAGATGCTCTCCTACTTGATTTAAGGCCTGTTGAGGAGTATGAGGCAGGGCACTTGCCAAAAGCTCTTAATTTACCAATCGATGAGTTTGATCAAAAAAAAGCTCAGCTTCCCAAAGAGAAGACCATCATTGTTTATTGTCGCGGGCGCCAATGTGGCTATGCTAACCTAGCAGCACAGGATTTACAGAGTTTAGGCTACAGTATCTATAGTCTCAATCGCAGTTTTGCTGATTGGAAGTGGGTGCATCCTCTCGTTCAGAACTTGACTAAGGTGTATTCCTTAGTCTTTTCTTATAATCGAGACTCGTGAGCAAAATAATTGCAAAATAGATTTAGTGTGCTATATTCAATTATTCAATAAAAAGTTGAATTTCTTTTACTCAATCTATTCAACAATTTTTATTGAATTGTATCTTTGAAATACTTCTATTTAGTATCTCAAAGAAACTAAGTGATACAAATTGGATTTTTAGAAGGGTTAAGTTAACCTTTTTGAAATTCATTCTTTTATTCTTATACTATTCAATTACATGATTGAATAGAAGCGATTTATTTTAGATAGGAGTTTTTATGACAACACAACTAACAACCGAAACATTTGCGAAATCTATCCAAAATGGGGTAAGTTTTATCGATTTTGGGGGCGCAGTGGTGCCCACCTTGTCGGATGATGGAGCCAATAGTGGAAGAACTTTCACAGGACTTTGACGGAAAAGTAACGATTGCTCAGGGTGGATGTGGACCAATCACAAGATCTGGCCAATCTCTTTGGCATCCGTTCTATCCCAACAATGGTGATTTTTAAAGATGGCAAACCCGTTGATGCTCTTGTTGGTGTTCATCCTAAACAAACATTGATGGAAAAAATCCAAGCACAGTTATCATGAGGTGATTTATGTATGATGCAATTATTGTAGGTTCAGGACCTGCAGGGTACACAGCTGGCATTTATTTAAGTCGAGCTGGTTTGAAAAATCGATTGATCACAGGCTATTCTGAGGGTGGTCAATTAACCACCACAACCCTCGTAGAAAATTATCCAGGTTTTGAAAACGGGATTGATGGCAATGAATTAGTCCAAACAATGCGCCGCCAAGCAGAACAGTTTGGCACCGAAATGACCTTTGGATTTGTTCAAAAAATTGAAGGCGAATCGTCTCCTTTCGAGGTACATCTGGATAATGGTGAAATCATTGATACCAAGGCCGTTATTATCGCAACAGGCTCTAGCGCTAAATACCTAGGGATTGAAGGCGAAGAAGAGGCCATCGGAAAAGGTGTCAGCGCTTGTGCGACCTGTGATGCTTTCTTCTATAAAGAGCGTGAAATCCTTGTAGTTGGCGGGGGTGATGTCGCTATGGAAGAAGCCCTCTATTTGACACGCTTTGCATCGAAAGTGACCGTTATCCACCGCCGCAATGAGTTACGCGCATCTGATATTATGACCAAACGGGCTCAGGCAAATGATAAAATTCATTGGATGTTAAATTACACGCCTGTCAAAGTTACATCTAATCTGATGGGAATGACTGGTTTGGATGTTCGTAATAATGAAACAGGTGATATTGAGCACATTCAGGCTGACGGTCTCTTTGTGGCCATTGGTCATCAGCCAAACACCGATTTTCTTGATGGAAAATTAGCATTGGATGATAAAGGCTATATTCAAACACAGGCAGGGACAGCAAAGACCTCTGTTGCAGGTATTTTTGCAGCTGGTGATGTGCAAGATCCAAAATACCAACAAGCCATTACTGCAGCAGGTAGCGGTGCCATTGCTGCTCTAGATACATTGGCCTATATTGATAACCTATGATGAAATCAGTCACGTCTAGTATCGAATTAGAAGAACTGTTAGCCGAACATCAAAATCTAGCTCTTCTTGTTTCAGGAAATCAATGCAGTCTATCGTCTCTTGGGCAAAAAGAACTCATAGACACGGCTGAACGAGAGCATTTGGTGCTTTACCAAGCAGATATTTTTCAAGTGCCCCGTCTTATTTCTTTATTTGGCATTCAGCCTACCCTGACGAGTTTATTAGTCTTTAAAAAGGGTCAATTGGTTGATAAGAAAGAGGTTTAAATGGCAAGAAAAGCTTTGATACAAAGGAAAAAGAAGGCCTACCTGGTTCAAGAATACTCACGCTGTTTGGCATGCGGCCGCCCGCATTCGGTTTACCGCAAGTTTAAACTTTGTCGGATTTGTTTACGCCAGCAAGTTTACCAAGGTGTCATTCCTGGGTTGAAAAAAGCTTCTTGGTAGTGGAAAGAAAGGAAGAAATATGGAAATTAGTTACTGGTCAGATATTGCCTGTCCATTTTGTTACATTGGTGCTAGTCGGATGAAGCGTGCTATGGCAGCTGTTGGTTTAAACCCGGAAGATTTGACAATGAAAGCTTACCAGCTAAATCCCAATGCGCCTTTAGAAACAAGTGAAACCATGCTCACAGAGTTTGCTGCCAGTCACGGTATGACCACTGAGCAAGCTAAAGCTCAGTTTGCGCACATGGAAAGCATGGGAAATGAAGAAGGGCTTCGTATTGATATGGCGGGGATTATCCCAACCAACACCTTTTCAGCTCACCGTCTTATTAAATGGTCGCAGAAGTATTTAGATAAAAAAGATCATCAAAATTTCATTATCGCCTTGTACTATCTTTACTTTGAAGAACATGCCAATATTGCGGATCATTCTGTGTTACTAGCTGTAATCAGTGAGTTCGCTCTACCACAAGAAGAGGTAGCGCAGGTTCTTGCTGGCGATGCGTTTGCTGACGAGGTCAAACGCGATATCTTAGAAGCCCATCAATCAGGCGTTCAAGGTGCACCTTTCTTTGTTCTGAACAATAAGTATGGCATTTCAGGTGCTCAGCCTTATGAATACATGTTAGCGGTATTAAAACAAATTCAAGCAGAGGAAGGAGCACAATAAAATGATAGATACCCCTTTTCAACTACTAGACAGCAATTCAGAAGAGACAGGTTTAGTTTGTGGGATTGATGGCTGTAGCATAGAGCCCTCAACACAGCCGTTAGAAACACTAGAAAAAAGCAAAAAAGCAGTCATTAGGAGGTCAGAATGGAAAAACAAAGGGTAGAAGCCTTGTCAGATGCTATATTGGCCATTATTGTCACAATTATGGCCTTGGAGTTATAGTTACCTGAGGAATTGACCGTAGTAGGACTTAGAAGCATGCTACCCATGCTTTTTATCTACATTACTAGTTTTTTGCAAATCATGGCAGTCTGGCTATATTATCATGAACTCTACAAATTAGTAGATCATGTCAGCTTTCGTTTATTTGGAGCCAATAGTTTTTGGCTTTTAACAGCTAGTTTTGTTCCCTTAGCGACTCGAGGGATTGGACAGCATTCCGCTGATTTTGCCTTTCTCCTGTTTTACCTCATCGTTCTTGCCCTTTGGGATGTAGCTTGGATAATCATGACAGCAATGGTGATCAAGACGAGTCAAAGACCGTTATCAGCTGAAGAAAAAAAGATACCTTATCGGTGGGCACTATTATATGGATTGCAGCTAGTAATCATATTATTAGTTGGTTATCTTTTTCCAAATCTCATTTCTCTTGCCCGCTACTGATGATTGTTAATGTTATCTACGGTTTTTAAGCAACAAATCTTGAAAAAGACTAAAAATAATGGCTAAATAGCATCGGTTATAAAAACCAGATCCTAAGAAAGCTCGTAAAGCATCACAATTCTCAAAACGTTAATCAACACGATTATATCAACGTTTACAGACATTCAAGAATTTACTCTGGATGTCTTTTTGTTGAAAAAGTAAGACTTATCACAAAAATTTTTCTTGAGTTATTTTTTTAATTGACAACTTTTCTCAAATATATGAAATTCATTTGATATAAAAAAGGGACCGTATTACAATATCTAGTAAAAAGCTTCTATTAGTTTGACAGTAATCAAAGGAGTGTTATAATAGAAAAAAAGATAGAAATGAGAGATTGAGTGTGGGGAAAAAAACTATTAGGTGTAGTTTCAATACTTCTACTAATGCTTTTTGCTTATATTTAATGCAAGTAAAAAACAACAATAATACCTATGATAATGAATTTTTAACTTCGTTAGCAAAAGGGTTAGATAAACGTTGGGAGTTTGTTGCCAAAAAGGGATTATGATAAAGAATCACTAAAAAAACTATAGAATCTGTGTGGATTATGAACTAAATGAACTTAAGAAATATAAAAATCGAGAGTTCGAAAAATCCTGAGTTAAAAGAAACTAGCTGACACCTATATTGATGTCCTTAAGAATGAAAAAGGAAACGGCAATAAATCGAAAAATACTTGGATAGAATCTTTTAGAAACGAGTGGAACAAACTCCAATATAAACGTTATGAATTACTTTTAGATATTAATTCAATAAGTGAAATCCCTGTTCAAGATAAAAAAATAGTTTAAATAATATATTGAGGTCCGGTGAAGCTGTTAAAGAATTTAATAGAGTTTACGGAATATTAGTAGATACGTTTGATGCAAAAAAACTTTGTAGTTGAAGAGGTTGAAGATGGATCAGAAAAAGAGAAACGCTACGTGGGGAATTTTGAAAAATACTACAGGTCATCGCATCAATTACATAGATATAAATATTTCTTTTTATGATGAAAATGATAAAAATTTATTCTGGTTTTAAGTTTGAAACAAGATATTTATGGGAAAATGGAACTAAACAAAGCTTTGAATTCTCGATTCCAGATTCAGACAAGAGGTTCAAATATTTTTAAGGTTAATTTGGGTGAAAACAGTTTTTAGGTATGAGTAGGCTTCTTGTTTTATTAGCATAAAAAAATAATATATTTTTCAATAGGCCTTAAGAAAGCTCGTAAAGCATCACAATTTAGTAAACGTTAATTCGAAAGAATTACTATACTCACAAAGAGCACCTTTCGGGGTGTTCTTTTTATACTTTCTTACTAAATTGGTGCAATTGACACAGTTGTTGCGACTTTAGTCGCTTACAAATGTGGATGCAACCTGACAAAGTCAGTTGCCTCAAAACGTTAATCAACTACGATTACTATCAACGTTTACAGACGTTCAAGAATTTTCTTTTGGATGTCTTTTTGTTTCAAAAAAATACAAAAGTTCACCCAAATAATATATTTAAGTCCAATATTTTGTTACTTGTATGAGTGTAGTATGATATAATTAAATGAGAATAATTTAAAGGAGTTATAAATGAAAAATAGGAAAAAGGCATAAATTGGCTTTTGATTTCTGTTATGTTCCTTAATCCCTATAGTGCTGATTAGTTCTCTCTTCTTCTTTTTAATCATAAGAAGCAAGATGCAGAAGTAGTGACTACTCCTACAACGGAACAGCGTTCTACTACTAGTATGACAACGACTAGTTCAACAACCACTAGTTCAACGACTTCCCAAGATAGTATTACTACTACCACGGAGGAGGAAAGACCTTCGACACAAGAAGAGAAAACGAATGCTGAAATCACAAAAAAATAGATGAGCAAGCTATTCTAAATGGAGATTTCTCTACTCTAGTTGGGACATGGAGAAATGGGACTTGGACAAGAGTTTTGCATTCGATAAAAAATGGACTAGTAAACAGTGGAAACATTGAGAAAGTGAGCATGGGTAACGATGGGAACTATTGAATTCAGTGTTAGATCTGGATCTACAGGGTATGGAATGAGTATTTATCCCTGCTGGGACTTATTATGAGATGGGTTGATTCTGACTTTAAGTAAAAATAGACTTACTGCAGGTCAATCTGCTCCAACTAGACTCAGAACAAGTTTTTTTATAAAGTAGATTAAATGATTGACCATCTCAGCAAATTAATGAGATGGTTTTTCTTCTTTATTTGTGAGTCGTTATCGTTTTTATGAAGATGAAGTAAGTAGGTTTAAAATTTGATTTTCCCAGTAGACATTTGTCTACTTTTTATATAATAAAACTAAAACCGAAATGGTTGAATTTTGAAAATAGAGTCAACCTACGATGAAAAACATCACACTAGGAGGTAAATCATGTACCAACCAGAAAAACTCAAAGCTCGTAGAAAAGAGTTAAAGCTAACACAGAAAGAGATTGCAGAGCAGCTTGGGATTAGTTTTCAGGCTTATTCGGCTTGGGAGCGTGGTGTCAAAGAGCCTTCTGAAGGAAAGGTTACGCAGCTAGAGAAAATCTTAAAAGTACCAAAAGGCTATTTCACCCAAATCGAAATTGTTCGTCTCTATAATAGCCTCTCGAACCAAGGGAAAGAAAAGGTGGTAGTCTATGCCCGTAATTTGGCTCAAGAAGAACAAGCCAAGAAGGTGATTGCTATTTCAGAAAAACTATACGAGTATCACGTCTATGAACGCATGTCAGCTGGTATCGGAGCTTCGGTTTATGATGATCGAAACTTTGATACGGTTTACTTTAATGAAGAACTAGCCCACGACTTTGCTTCCTGGGTATCAGGAGATTCCATGGAACCTAAATATCAAAAATGGTTCCGTAGCTCTGATTCGAGAGACTGGATTTGATTATGATGGAGCTGTCTATGCAGTGGTTTGTAATAACCAGACCTATATCAAACGGGTCTACCGTGAAGAAGATGGTCTTCGTTTGGTCTCTATCAATCCTAAATACAAGGATATCCACATCTCTTACGAAGAAGATCCGCGGATTGTAGGCATTATCGTGGGTAATTTTGTACCGATGGAGGGATAGCCGATGGGCTATTTTGATTATTCCAGAGAGCCCAAAAGTGATATTGCCTTTGTTGATATGAAGTCCTTTTATGCCAGTGTTGAGTGCGTAGAAAGAGGGCTTCATCCCCTCAAAACCTCCCTTTGTGTCATGAGTCGTGCGGATAATTCTGTTGGGCTGATTCTTGCCTCCTCGCCTATGTTTAAAAAGGTTTTTGGAAAGGCGAATGTCGGTCGTGCCTATGATCTACCCTTTGATATCAAGACACGTAAATTTTCCTACTACAATGCCAAGAAACAAGGCTTGCGGACAGATCCAGCCTATGTGAAATTTATCGAAGATTGGGCCCAAGTAACCGTGATTGTTCCTCCTCGGATGGATAAGTATATCGCGGTCAATATGGCAATTCAGCGCATTTTCCAGAATTATGCCAGTCCATATGATATCTATCCCTACTCTATTGATGAAGGTTTCATTGACCTGACCAGTTCGCTTAATTATTTTGTCCCAGACCAGCAGATTTCTCGCAAAGATAAGCTGGATATGCTTTCGGCTCGTATCCAGAGGGATATTTGGCGGCAGACAGGGATTTACTCAACGGTCGGCATGTCGAATGCCAATCCTCTGCTTGCTAAGCTAGCCTTGGATAATGAAGCCAAGCGAACACCAACCATGCGAGCTAACTGGTCTTACCAGGATGTGGAAGAAAAAGGTCTGGGGTATTTCCGAGATGACTGACTTCTGGGGGATTGGGCGTCGGATGGAGAAGCGCTTGAATGGTTTGGGGATTCATTCGATTAATGAATTGGCCAATAGCAATCCTGATGTCCTGAAGAAGGAACTTGGTCAAGCTGGACTTCGCCTGTGGTTTCATGCCAATGGGATTGACGAGAGTAATGTTCATAAACCCTATGAAGCCAAATCTCACGGTTTGGGCACTCAAAATTTTACCGAGAGACTACGTCAAGCAGCGAGATATCGAAATTATCCTCCGAGAGATGGCTGAACAAGTGGCTATCAGGCTTCGAAGGGCTAGAAAGAAGACGACGGTGGTGTCTATCCATCTTGGTTTTTCTAAGCAGGAACAAAAACGTTCTATCCATACCCAGATGAAGATTGAGCCGACCAATAACACCAGTATTTTTGGTCGGTCATGTCCTGGAATTGTTCCATAGCAAATATACTTCTGGGGCCGTCAGGAGTGTTGCCGTTAGTTATTCAGGATTTGTGGACGAATCCTTTGGTTTGATTTCCCTCTTTGATGATGTAGACAAAGTAGAAAAAGAAGAAAGGCTCCAGACTGCTATTGATTCCATTCGAGAGAAATTCGGATTTACTTCTCTCTTAAAGGCGACTGCCTTAGAGGATGCATCGAGAAGTATTGCCAGAAGTAAGTTGATCGGAGGGCATTCTGCTGGAGGATTAGATGGCTTGAAATGATTGATCGTTCTTATTTGCCCTTCCAATCCGCAAGGGACTATCAGGATCCAGGGATGCAGAAGTGGATGGGCTTCTTTTATCAGAGCATACGAGCTCGCTCAGTGAAGAAAAATCGTGTCGATTTCTCGACAGATTTGACTCCTGTTGAGAAGTCGCTCTTGCTCTCTCAACTCTATATAAATCGACTAAAAAGGTTCTTTCATATTTAGAGAGAAAGAAGGCAAAAGCAGGATATTGGGTGAAGTAAGAGAATTATCTCCTGAAGGAGTCTCTGTTAGAACGGATGATAGCTATAGACTGCTAAGGGTTGATGACATCCTAGAAATTCAACTGTGTCAGGAGGAAGTTTATGACTAGAAAAGAGCTTTATGAAAATAAATTGCAGATGGACTATTTCTCAGATGACTACATTCGTTTTGAGGAAGATTTTCAAAAATACTCTATCATGAATGTACCCCTGACTTTTCTGATTGACGACATTCTACGAACCATGGCTATCAACCAAAAGGACTACTTTGTCTTGAACAAGGAAAATGCTAAGGACGGTAGGGAACATCGGTTTTATTTTAGGGTGAAGATGGAAAAGGATTGTCCACGAACTCGGACTTATGCCTATCTTGGACTTGTGCGAAATCATCAGTAAAGATTTTTGTCTTAGATATATGTTGTTGCAACAATAACAATGCAAATAACTATCATTCCTAGCCATTCAAGAGCTATTTCTTGAATGGTTTTTGTATACTGTTTAAAAAGCAATTGAACTATACCAATTTTTATTCTTGACAAGTAAAAAGAAACAAGTATATACTGTTTTTGCTGATTCTGTAAAGTGAGAATTAGACTATACCAATTTAAGGAGAAAGCACAGATTGTCTGTGTCGTATATATACTATGTGTGGAATTGTTGGTGTTGTTGGAAACACAAATGCAACTGATATTTTGATTCAAGGGCTTGAAAAGCTCGAATACCGTGGTTATGATTCTGCGGGAATTTTTGTCCTAGGTGGTGCAGAAAATCATTTGGTAAAAGCTGTTGGTCGTATTGCAGAATTGTCTGCTAAGACAGCTGGTGTTGATGGAACAACTGGTATCGGACATACTCGTTGGGCGACTCACGGAAAACCAACGGAAGACAATGCTCACCCACACCGCTCTGAGACAGGACGTTTTGTCTTGGTGCATAATGGTGTGATTGAAAACTATCTTGAAATCAAGGAAGAATACCTTGCAGGTCACCACTTCAAGGGACAAACAGATACAGAAATCGCTGTTCACTTGATTGGAAAATTTGTGGAAGAAGACGGCTTGTCAGTACTTGAAGCCTTTAAAAAAGCTCTTCACATCATCCGTGGTTCCTATGCCTTTGCCTTGATTGACTCTGAAAATCCTGATGTTATCTACGTGGCGAAAAACAAATCACCTCTTTTGATTGGTCTTGGAGATGGCTATAACATGGTCTGTTCAGATGCCATGGCTATGATTCGTGAAACCAACCAATACATGGAAATCCATGATCAAGAGTTGGTAATTGTGAAAGCTGATAGCGTTGAAGTGCAAGACTACGATGGCAACAGCCGTGAGCGTGCTAGCTATACTGCTGAGCTTTGACTTATCTGATATCGGAAAGGGAACCCTACCCTCACTACATGCTCAAAGAAATTGATGAGCAACCAACAGTGATGCGTAAGTTGATCCAAGCCTACACAGATGAGGCTGGTAAAGTAGTGGTAGACCCAGCCATCATCAAGGCTGTTCAAGACGCTGATCGCATCTACATCCTTGCAGCTGGAACATCTTATCATGCAGGATTTGCTTCTAAGAAGATGTTGGAAGAATTGACAGATACACCAGTTGAACTGGGCATCTCCTCTGAGTGGGGCTACGGTATGCCACTTCTCAGCAAGAAACCTCTTTTCATCTTTATCAGTCAGTCTGGTGAAACAGCTGATAGCCGTCAAGTTTTGGTTAAGGCTAATGAAATGGGAATTCCAAGCTTGACAGTGACAAACGTGCCAGGATCAACCCTTTCACGTGAAGCCAACCATACTATGTTGCTCACGCAGGTCCTGAAATTGCCGTAGCATCAACTAAGGCTTATACTGCCCAAATCGCAGCCCTTGCCTTCCTCGCAAAAGCGGTTGGTGAAGCAAATGGCAATGAAAAAGCCAAAGCCTTTGACTTGGTTCATGAGTTATCTATCGTGGCTCAGTCTATCGAATCAACTCTTTCAGAAAAAGAATTGATTGATGCTAAAGTTCGTGACCTCCTTGAAACAACACGCAACGCCTTTTACATCGGACGTGGTCAAGACTACTACGTAGCCATGGAAGCAAGTCTCAAACTCAAAGAGATTTCTTACATTCAATGTGAAGGTTTTGCGGCTGGAGAACTCAAGCACGGAACGATTGCCTTGATTGAAGATGGGACACCTGTTTTAGCCCTCTTGTCAGACCCAATTCTTGCCAACCACACTCGCGGAAATATCCAAGAAGTGGCAGCGCGTGGTGCTAAGGTCCTTACTATCGCTGAGGAAAATGTTGCAAAAGATACAGACGATATCGTTCTTACGACCGTACACCCTTACCTCTCACCAATCTCAATGGTCGTACCAACACAATTGGTCGCTTACTTTGCAACCCTACACCGTGGACTCGATGTGGACAAACCACGTAACCTTGCTAAATCAGTAACAGTAGAATAAAAAAAGTCTAGTTAAACTAGACTTTTTTATTATAAATCTTGCATAGAAATCTTATTGAGTTCGTTGACAACTTGCAGGATAGATAGTCGACTGATATTGATGACGAGTATGCTTCGAGGCCTTTGATATCAAAAATTAGTGATGATAGCATCATAGTCACAGTCTCAAAAATTTCTTCAATATTTAGAGTTTCCTTATCCCAAGTTTCATACTGGATGTTGTTAGAAGTATGGAATTCGTAGAGGGATATCAAGAACTGTGGATGGGCAAAATCATACTCACTGAGGACTAAGACTCTGACTTTCTTTTTATGTTCAAACAATTGATCTGTAAGACCCTCGGCGTGAGTAAAGAGGGTGTAGATCAGGTGAGAAAGGGCCGGAGTTTTCTCCTTTTGTCCCATAATACTCTTGTATCGCATCATTTCAAAGACGGTTGCTTCATAAAATTTAGGGAAGAATTTTTTTATCTTTCCAAGCGTGTAATCTTTATTTTGTGAAATGATTGATTCGGAGTTGATTTCTCTTCGCTCAAGCAAGGCAGTATTGTGTAAGTTCCAAATCAAGGTATCAGTATTTGAAAATTGAACACCAAATCTTCGAGTCAAGTTGTCTAGAATGTCTCGTGCAGCATGGTAGGAACGATCAACTTGTTCGTAAGACTGACGGGCAGCTAGGAAATCTTCAACTGTAAAGAAGAGAGCAGGTTCTGCAAAAGGGCTAAAAATCTGATTGAGGTTCTCTGGTGTAATTTCAACATTGAGGCCTTGGGCCAATTCTTGCAGTTGCTGTTGGAAATCATCAAGCTGGTCGTAGATTGGGCTCAACCAAGAAGTACTTTGTTTTGGCAAACGAACAAAATAGCCTCTCTTCATTCGGTGCAAATCGACTGTAGCCTGCGTTCGTATTTGGTAGAGATTTTGATATTTTGCAGGGAATTTTGCTAAATTGATAAAGAAAGAAACAAAGTTATCAATATCTACTTCTTTGATTTCTGTGAAAGGCCACTCTAAAAAGCTATAGGCTTGTGGAAATATTGGGAGAAGAAAAACGAATATCTTTTTCGTCTCCAATGATAGAAATAGGAGTTACCTTCAGCTTAAAGCGATAGGTCCCGTCAAGTGTTTTGTTAATATCTGCAACCTTCTTTCGTAAGGACGGAAGTGAGATATCTAGAGTTTCAGAAAGATGTTCATAGGTAAAAGGGACTGTCTAGGAGGAAAAAGGCCTTTAAAAATTTGAAAAATAATCAGATGTTTTGTAAAAAATATTGGTAGATTCGCTCGATACCATTATTCTGGACATTGACCATCATAATCCCTGCAGTTGAGTGTCTGATATCAAAAGTCTGGAAAGATTTCACGTAATTCCTTGATATCACTCTTAATAATCCGAGCATTGTAGCCAATGATTTTAGATAAATCATCAAGATAAATCCAGTCGGGATTTTCAAACAAATATTCTAAAAATCTTTAATTGTCTTTTGCTCTTTTTGACTGAGTAATTCTCTCATTATAAATAAACTCCCTAAGTAATGTTAGAATAATTAGAAAAAGATAATCGTAGATTGCCAGAGTTCTTATATAAAATAAAGTCACCCCTTAGAGAGATTTGAAATCTATCGAAGAGGGTGATACTTCGTAAGAAGTTTCTACTAGTCTTCAATCTACTTACGATATAAACGATCGTATTGGTAGTAAGGATCAAATGTTACGTTGATTCCAAGTTTACGAAGGACGTTCTTGTCTTCATCCGTTAAGATAATTGTAGAATGAGCTTCGCTTCCTTTGAGATTTCCGAGTTCTTTCATGGCACGATCTGCATCAGGATTTTGCATAGCTGTGATGGCAAGTGCAATGAGAATTTCGTTAGAATGAAGACGTGGATTGCGACTACCCAAGTGATTGATTTTCAATCCTTGGATTGGTTTCACCACTTCTGGTTCAATTAATTTTGTTTCTGCATCGATATTTGCTGACTTCTTGATAGCATTGATCAAGGCAGCAGCTGTTGGACCGAAGAGTTCTGAGTTCTTACCTGTAACGATTTCACCAGATGGTAATTCAAGAGCTAGAGCTGGTCCGTCTGTTTCTTCAGCTCTTTGACGAGCGGCTACAGCTACCTTACGGTCAGCTGGTGTGATACCGAGATCGTTCATAAGAAGTTCGATTTTCTTGACAGCAGACTCAGCAACTTTTTCAGCCTTAAAGTCGAGAACTGTTTGATAGTAGCGACGGATAATTTCTTGTTTAGATGCTTCAATTGCAGCGTCATTATCAGTAATTGCAAAACCAACCATATTTACACCCATGTCAGTTGGAGATGCATAAGGAGACTCACCCAAGATACGTTCTAGCATACGCTTAAGGACAGGGAAAATCTCGATATCGCGGTTGTAGTTGACGGTTGTTTCTCCGTAAGTTTGGAGATGGAATGGGTCAATCATATTAACGTCATCTAGGTCTGCTGTTGCCGCTTCATAAGCTAAGTTGACTGGATGATGGAGAGGAAGGTTCCAAACTGGGAAGGTTTCAAATTTAGCATAACCAGACTTAATGCCATTTAGTTGGTCGTGGTACATGTTAGACATACAAGTGGGCTAATTTTCCAGAACCAGGTCCAGGAGCAGTTACGACAATCAAGTTGCGACTAGTTTTGATGTAGTCGTTTTTCCCCATACCTTCTGGAGAGATGATGTGATCCATATCTGTCGGATACCCTTTGATTGGGTAGTGAAGATAAGAGTCGATACCGTTTTTAGCTAATTGATTACGGAAAGCATCTGCTGCAGGTTGGCCAGCATATTGAGTGATAACAACTGAACCTCACAAAGATACCGAGCTCGTTGAATTTATCAATCAAACGAAGCACTTCTTGGTCATAAGAAATGCCCAAGTCTCCACGAGCTTTTGAGTGTTCGATATTGCTAGCGTTAATAGCGATAACAACTTCAACCTGCTCTTTCAATTCTTGCAAGAGTTTAATTTTGTTGTCTGGTTCATAACCAGGAAGTACACGGGCAGCATGGAAGTCTTCCAACATCTTGCCTCCAAACTCCAAGTAGAGCTTGCCATCAATTGATTGATACGCTCCAAAATATGGTCGCGTTGTAAATTTAGATATTTTTCAGAACTGAAAGCTTGTTTTTCATTTTTACCCTCTATTTTCTATTATATAAAAAATTAGAAGATTAGAAACTAGAGAGTCGCAAAGTGAGAAAAAGATGAAGCAAACGCTTGCATAAAAATGATAAAAAGTCTATGATGGAATAAAGTGAATATTAAAAGAGGTAAAAAGATGCAAGAAAAAATGGTGGCACTAACGCAGTCGTCTATCAAATCTACCCTAAAAAGCTTCAAGGATAGCAATGGAGATGGGATTGGTGATTTGCCTGGGATTACTAGTAAGCTTGACTATCTAGCTAAACTAGGGATTACAGCAATCTGGCTTTCTCCTGTTTATGACAGTCCTATGGACGATAATGGTTATGATATTGCCAATTATCAAGATATTGCTGCTATTTTTGGCACCATGGAGGATATGGATGAGCTCATTGCTGAAGCTCAAAAACGAGACATTCGAATTATTATGGACCTGGTTGTCAATCATACATCAGATGAGCACGCTTGGTTTATCGAAGCTTGTGAAAATCCTGATAGTCCTGAGCGAGACTACTATATCTGGCGGGATGAACCTAACGAACTTGAGTCTATTTTTAGTGGTTCTGCCTGGCAATATGACGAAAAGTCTGGTCAATACTATCTCCACTTTTTCAGTAAGAAGCAGCCAGACCTCAACTGGGAAAATGAAGAACTCCGACAAAAAATCTATGAGATGATGAACTTCTGGATTGATAGGGGAATCGGTGGTTTCCGTATGGACGTAATCGATATGATCGGAAAGATTCCGGATGAGAAAGTTGTAAATAATGGTCCCATGTTGCACCCTTATCTCAAGGAAATGAATCAAGCTACTTTCGGCGATAAAGAGCTCTTGACAGTAGGGGAAACTTGGGGAGCAACACCAGAGATAGCTAAACTCTATTCAGATCCTAAAGGACAAGAACTGTCTATGGTCTTCCAGTTTGAACATATCTGTCTTCAGTATCAGGAAGGGCAACCTAAGTGGCAGTACCAAAAAGAGCTAAATGTTGGGAAGTTAAAAGAGATTTTTCAACAAATGGCAGACAGAGTTGGGAGTTGAAGATGGCTGGAATTCACTTTTCTGGAACAATCATGACCTCCCTCGTATTGTCTCTATCTGGGGAAATGACCAAGACTACCGTGAAAAATCTGCCAAAGCGTATGCAATCTTACTTCATCTCATGAGAGGGACGCCTTATATCTACCAAGGGGAAGAAGTCGGGATGACCAATTTCCCGTTTGAAAGCTTGGATCAAGTAGAGGATATTGAATCCCTCAACTATGCGCGTGAAGCTCTTGAAAAAGGTGTTCCAATGGAAGCAATCATGGATAGCATTCGTGTGATTGGACGAGACAATGCCCGTACCCCAATGCAGTGGAATGGGACAAAAAATGCTGGTTTCTCAGATGGTCAACCTTGGCTTGCAGTCAATCCAAACTATGCGAAGATAAATGTAGAAGAAGCTTTAGCAAATCCAGAATCAATCTTTTACACTTATCAAAAACTGGTAGAAATTCGTAAGGAAAATAGCTGGTTGATTCGTGCTGACTTTGAACTTCTTGATACGGCTGAAAAAGTCTTTGCTTATATCCGTAAGGATGGAGACCGTCGTTTCCTAGTTGTGGCCAATTTGTCCAACCAAAAGCAAGAGTTTGCAGTAGAAGAGTCAGTTAAGACTAACTTGATTGAAAATACCTCAGTAGAAAAAGTTTTAGCTACACAGACCATGGCTCCATGGGATGCCTTCTGTGTCGAACTAGCTGATTAAAACCAGAAACTCAAGTATCTAAGATGCTTGAGTTTTTTTCTAAAAATAAGTGTAGAAATTTCTTTAAAAAATATTAGTTTGAATTTTCTAAAAAAATTCCATGAAAAACCCTTGCTTTTATATAAAAATAGGGGTATAATGGTGAAAAAAATAGTATTTTAAAGGAGAATACCGATGAAATCGAAAAAGTGGCTTGCAATAGCAGGGATAACGATGAGCGCAGCTCTACTTTTAGCGGCTTGTAACAAGGCTGAGAAAAAAGCAGATGCTCCGACAACATTTTCATACGTATATGCCATCGATCCGACAACATTGGACTATAGCATTACTAGTAAAAGTTCAACATCAGACGTCATCGCCAACTTGGTCGACGGACTCTTGGAAAATGACAAATACGGGAACTTGATTCCGTCGCTTGCCGAAGATTGGTCAGTCTCACAAGACGGCTTGACTTATACTTACAAGTTACGTAAAAGGTGTCAAATGGTATACTTCTGAAGGAGAAGAGTACGCTGAAGTCAAGGCCCAAGACTTTGTGACTGGCTTGAAGCATGCTGCAGATGGGAAATCAGATGGTTTAACACTTATCCAAGACTCTATCAAAGGTTTGGCAGAGTATGTTAGCGGTGAGACAAATGACTTCTCAACAGTCGGTGTCAAAGCAGTTGACGATTATACAGTTGAGTATACCTTGAACAAGCCAGAAAGTTTCTGGAATTCTAAGGTGACAACGGCTACCATGCTCCCGGTTAATGAAGAATTCCTTAATTCTCAAGGTAAAGATTATGGTGCAGCGACACCTTCAGGTATTCTCTATAATGGACCATATATTTTGAAGAACTTCACTTCAAAATCAGTGATCGAGTACGAAAAAAATCCAAATTATTGGGATAAAGACAATGTTAAGATTGACCACGTCAAACTTACTTTCTACGATGGATCTGACCAAGAATCATTGATTCGTAGTTTCTCATCAGGAGCCTATACAACAGCTCGTCTCTTCCCAACAAGTTCAAACTTTGATTCAACTAAGCAAGAATACGGGGATAAGATTGTCTATAGTCCGCAAGAAGCAACTAGCTATTACTTTACTTTCAACGTAAATCGTCAGTCTTACAATAAAACAGCTAAGACAGATGAAGCACAAAAGACTTCTACAAAAGAAGCACTTCTCAATAAAAACTTCCGCCAGGCAATCAACTTTGCTCTTGACCGTCATTCTTACTCTGCTCAGATGAATGGTGAAGAAGGAGCGGACAAGATTATCCGTACCAGTCTTGTACCTTATGACTATGTTCAGGTCGGTGAAAAGACTTTCGGTGAATTGGCTCAAGAACAATTGGTAACATACGGAGACCAGTGGAAAGATGTAGCTTTGACAGATGGTAAAGACACTCTTTACAATCCAACAAAAGCAAAAGCTGCTTTTGAAAAAGCCAAGTCAGAATTGCAAACTAAGGGCGTAACCTTCCCAATCCATTTGGATATTCCAGTTGAACAGACAGATGTCATTGCTGTTCAACAAACCAATTCCCTCAAACAATCTGTCGAAGCAGCGCTTGGAACTGAAAATGTTGTCATCGATGTCCTTCAAATGACAGATAATGAGAAAATGAGTATTACTTCTCAAGCCAAGGTTCCTTCTCAGAAAGACTATGACTTGAATGGAACTGGTTGGGGACCAGACTATCAAGATCCAGCTACCTATCTCAATATCCTGGATGCTAAGAAGGGTTCTGCCCTTAAACACTTGGGTATAACAAAAGGTAAAGATCCAGAAGTCATGGCTCAAGTTGGTCTTGATGAGTACAAGAAACTCTTGGATGATGCAGCATCAGAAACAACCGACCTTAACAAACGCTATGAAAAATATGCCAAAGCACAGGCGTGGGTATCTGATAGTTCACTTCTCATCCCTGTAGCGTCTTCAGGAGGTTCTCCTACAGTTAGTCGTACAGTACCATTTTCGAAAGCCTACTCTCAAGTTGGTATCAAGGAGATCCGTTTTGTATTTAAAGGTTTAGAGTTGCAAAAATGATATTGTAACCACTAAAGAATACGAAGAAGCTCTTAAGAAATGGCAAAAGAGAAAACTTGAAACAAATGCTAAATACCAAAAAAAGAACTAGCAAATCACGTTAAATAGTCTTTTTGTAATGAATAAAGAAATCCTGTTTTTAGCGGGATTTCTTTCATTTCTCCTTTCGTTGAGAAACGGACAAATAAGGATATAACTTTACTTTTAGGTCAAAATTTGATAATATAGTCATATGTTATAAAACCTAACATATAAGGAGAAAATGAATCATGAAACTCAAAAAACGACTGATTGGAGCGGGGTTGACGCTTGCCGCAGCGGTCTTATTGACGGCATGTGGTAAAACAGCGACAGATGCTAAAACCTACTCGTCAACATTTGGTGCTGACCCAACAACCTTTAACTACCTGTTGGACTACTCTGGAGATAATACTGCTGTTGTAACCAACTTGGTGGATGGTTTGCTTGAAAATGACAATTATGGAAATCTTATTCCTGCTCTTGCAGAAGATTGGAGTGTTTCAAAGGATGGTTTGACTTATACCTACAAACTTCGTCAGGATGCTAAATGGTTCACTGCTGATGGGGAAGAGTATGCCCCGATTAAAGCACAAGATTTCGTCACAGGTATCAAATACGCAGCGGACAACAAGAGTCAAGCGCTCGATTTGATTCAAAACTCAATCAAGGGCTTGGATGATTATGTCACAGGCGCAAATACCGACTTTTCAAATGTTGGTGTCAAAGCCTTAGATGACCATACTGTCCAATATTCCTTGACACGACCAGAACCATTCTGGAACTCTAAAACTACCAATAGTATCTTGTTCCCTGTCAATGAAGAGTTCTTGGCTTCTAAAGGCAAAGAATTTGGAGAATTAAAACCAGATAGCATTCTCTACAGCGGTCCTTATTTGTTAAAAGAATTTACATCAAAATCATCACTTGAGTATATGAAGAACCCTCATTACTACGACCAAGAAAAAGTGACGATTGAAAAGGTTAAACTAGCTTATGTTGATGGTTCTGACCAAGACATGACAATCCGTAATTTCGAAAGCGGAGCCTACTCGTCTGCTGGTGTCTACCCAAATAGTTCAAACTTTGCTAAGACAAAGGAAAAAATACAAGGACAATATCGTCTATAGCTTGCAGGATGCGACTTCTTGGTACTATAATTTTAACGTTAATCGTCAAGCTTACAATCATACAGCTAAGACTAGCGATGAGCAAAAACAAGCTACCCAGGCTGCAATTTTAAATAAAAACTTCCGCCAGGCACTCAACTTTGCAATTGACCGTACAGCCTACTCGGCTCAGTCTAATGGAGAGGAAGCGGCTAAAAACACTCTTCGTAACACACTTGTGCCACCAACTTTCGTGCAAGTAGGTGACAAGACTTTTAGGTGAAAACAGTCGCATCTAAGTTGGTAAACTACGGTACCCAGTGGTCAAATATGAATCTTGAAGACGCTCAAGACGGCTACTTTAACAAAGAGAAAGCACAAGCTCAGTTTGCAGAGGCTAAGAAAGAATTAGAAGCACAAGGTGTGACCTTCCCGATTCATTTGGATTTGCCTGTAGACCAAGTTAACAAGACTTTGCTTTCAGGAACCAACTCCATCAAGCAATCGATTGAATCAACGCTTGGTTCTGAAAATGTAGTGGTTGATGTTATCCAATTATCGACAGATGATTATACAAATGCAACAGCTCAAGCGCCAACTCCAGCAGATCATGACTATGATTTGAATTTGGATGGATGGTCAGCTGACTACCAAGATCCTTCAACCTACCTCAATCCTTTCAATTCTGAAGATGGATTCTATCTCAAAATTTTGGGACTTGATCCAAGCAAGGATGCAAATAAGATTACTAGTCTAGGGTTTAGACCAATTTACTCAAAAATTAAAAACAGCAGATGCAGAAAAATACAGACGTAGCGAAACGCTATGAAAACTATGCAGATGCACAAGCTTGGTTGATTGATAGTTCCCTTCTAATCCCAGTTGTATCAAATGGTGGTGGTGCTTCGGTGACACGTGTGACACCATTTACACGTGCTTACTCACTAGTTGGTATCAAAGGAACTGAAGTAACTACAAGTACATGAGATTGCAGACAGATGTCGTTACAAGCTCTCAATTTGCTGAAAGCCAAGGCTAAATGGGAACAAGAACGTAAAAATTCTATCGAAAAGAGTCAAAAAGAATTTGAAAAGTCACGTTAAATAACAAAAATAGAGCTTACAGAAGCTCTATTTTTATTTTGATTGTTTTTAAAAACACAAAAACTAACAAAAGCAATAATAAAAATGCATAAGATAAATACATATTGAAAAGTAAGCGCTTCCTTGGTATAAGTAGTTAGCCTTGCGGTATAGTTTGTGATATAATTGAATTAAAATATATTGTAGAGGTGTTCCGTGGGTACCAGACGATTAAAAAGTAAATCTAGTCAAATTCAGCAGAGCTTGAACGCAGGTTTGTTAGTTATCTATGTTGTTCTGGCTTGTTTTTTTATTGTTTCTAATTTTTGAGATATCAAATTTTAGCTATTCACTTTTGTAAATATCATTCTCTCGGGAGTCCTCGTACTTGTAGGATTGTTGGCTTTGGTTTTGATTTTAAAGAAAAAAGCTAAAATACTTACATTGATTATGCTTATCTTAGCAGTGTTACTAAACTCTGTTGCGTTAGTAGCAGTACAACAGTTTGTTAGTCTTGCAAATCAATTTAATGCCACTTCTAATTATTCGAGTTATTCGATGAGTGTGGCGGTGCTAGCAGATAGTGAGATTAATAATGTTTCAGAACTTTCAAGTGTAACTGCTCCAACGGGGACTGATGCTGAGAATATTCAAAGATTGATGGATGACATTAAGGTAACTCAAAGTAAAGAGTTGACAGTAGAAGAGAGCTCTTCATACCTGGAAGCTTATAAGAGTTTGTTAGATGGTAAAACCAAAGCGATTGTCTTAAATAGCGTTTTTGAAAATCTGATTGAGCAGGAATATCCTGACCACGCTAAAAAGATTAAGAAAATCTATACCAAGGATTTGACCAAGAAAGTGGAAGCGCCTAAGGTAGCTACAGGAAACTCCTTCAATGTCTACATTAGTGGGATTGATACCTATGGTCCTATCAGTTCTGTTTCGCGTTCAGACGTTAATATCATCATGACAGTCAATCAAGATACTAAAAAGATTCTTTTGACGACAACTCCTCGAGATGCTTATGTTCCGATAGCAGATGGAGGGAATAACCAAAATGATAAGTTGACGCATGCAGGTATTTATGGTGTTGATGCTTCTATTCATACTTTGGAAAACCTTTATGATATTGACTTGAATTATTATGCTCGTCTTAATTTTACTTCGTTCTTGAAATTGATTGACCTTCTAGGAGGCGTCGATGTCTATAATGATCAAGAGTTTACTTCACTACACGGTAAATATCACTTCCCTGTAGGGAACGTTCATCTGGACTCTGAACAGGCTTTAGGATTTGTTCGTGAACGCTATTCATTGGCAAATGGTGATGGAGATCGTGGCCGCAACCAACAAAAAGTCATTACAGCTATTATTCAAAAATTGACTTCAACTGAAGCTTTGAAAAACTTTGATAGTATTATTCAAAGTTTACAAGATTCGGTTCAAACCAATATGCCGCCAGAAACAATGGTTAGTCTGGTCAATGCTCAATTGGCAAGCGGAGGAAAATATACCGTTACAAATCAAGATTTAAAAGGAACCGGACGTATGGATCTTCCGTCATATGCTATGCCAGATAGCAACCTTTACATGTTAGAAATTGATCCAACGAGTTTGGAGACAATCAAGACTGCAATAAAAGATACCATGGAAGGAAAATAAGATGATTGACATCCATTCACATATAGTTTTTGATGTCGATGATGGACCAAAAAGTATAGAAGATAGTCGGACACTGCTAAAAGAGGCTTATGCACAAGGTGCTCGGACTATCGTTTCAACTTCTCATCGACGAAAGGGAATGTTTGAAACACCGGAAGATAAAATTGCTGCTAATTTGAAAATCGTTCAGGAACTATCCAAGGAGATAGCTCCTGACTTAACAATCTTATACGGTGCTGAGATATATTTCACTAGCGATATCTTGGACAAATTAGAAAATCATATTATCCCGAAACTAAATGGCACACGCTATGCTTTAATTGAATTTAGTATGAATACACCTTATCGAGAGATTCATAGTGCCTTGTCAAAAGTTCTCATGTTAGGTGTAACACCTGTGATTGCTCATATTGAACGTTATCACGCTTTGGAAAAATGATGAAAAAAGAGTGAGAGAGCTCATCAATATGGGATGCTATACGCAAATAAACAGTTCAAGTGTTCTAAAACCGAAACTATTTGGGGATACTTATAAGTTTATGAAGAAACGTGCTCGCTATTTTTTAGATAGAGATTTAGTTCATGTTGTTGCGAGTGATATGCATAATTTGGATGATAGACGACCTCATATGAGAGAAGCTTATGATTTGATAAGTAGAAAAATATGGCAAAGAAAAAGCTCAGGAGCTTTTTGAAACAAATCCTTCAAAAATTATAAAAGATGAAATTATATAGGAGAAACGATGAAAGAACAAGATAAAATCGAAATTGATGTAGTGCAAATGCTAAAAGTTTTATGGAAACGCAAATTGATAATAGCGTTGGCAGCAATTGTCACAGGTGCGCTTGCTTTTGGATATAGTTCATTTGTAGTTAAACCTCAATTTACAAGTACCACACGTATCTATGTGGTAAATCGTAACCAAGGAGATAAACCTGGTCTGACTAATCAAGATTTGCAAGCTGGTTCATACTTGGTAAAAGACTACCGAGAAATTATTCTATCTCAAGATGTATTAGAAAAAGTAGTAGCTGATCAAGGATTAAATTTTGATGCAAAAAGCTCTCTCTAAAAAGTTCAAGTAACGGTTCCAGCAGATACCCGTATTGTGTCAATTTCAGTAAAAGATGGAAATCCTGAAGAAGCTAGTCGTATAGCGAATGCTCTTAGAGAAGTGGCTGCTCAAAAAATTATCTCTGTTACGAAAGTATCTGACGTAACTACTTTGGAAGAAGCTCGCCCTGCTCTATCACCATCTTCTCCAAACATTCGTCGCAATACAATCTTGGGTGTTGGTATAGGAGCAAGTATTGTCATTCTATTAGCTCTATTAGTCGAAGTGTTAGATGACCGTGTGAAACGTCCAGAAGATATTGAAGAAGTTATGCATATTTCGCTTTTGGGAGTTATTCCAAATTTAGAGAAATTAAAGTAAGGGAGTAAAAATGGCAAAGTTAGAATTATCAGAAAAACGCCAAGCATTCGTAAAAAAAGCAGAGGAATATTATAATGCTTTGCGTACTAATATACAATTGAGTGGAGATAAGTTAAAGGTGATTGCACTTTCTTCGGTTAGACCTGGAGAAGGTAAGTCTACAACTTCAACCAATATTGCCTGGGCTTTCGCGCGTGCAGGTTACAAGACACTCCTTATCGATGCCGATATTCGTAATTCAGTCATGTCAGGTGTCTTCATGTCGCGAGAAAAAAATCACTGGTTTAACAGATTACTTGTCTGGGACAAAGGACTTATCACAAGGGTTGTGTGAAACAAATGTGGAAAAATCTATTTGTTATCCAATCTGGGGCGATTTCTCCAAATCCAACGGCACTTCTTCAAAGTGAGAAATTTGAAGTCATGATAGAAAACACTACGCAAGTATTTTGATTATATTATTGTAGATACAGCTCCTATTGGAGTTGTAATTGATGCAGCGATTATTGCGCAAAATGTGATGCTTCTATTTTAGTGACAGAGGCTTCTGTAACTAAACGTAGAAAGTTCAAAAAGCTAAAAGAACAGTTAGAGCAAACAGGGACACCATTCTTGGGAGTTATTCTGAATAAATTTAATATTCAACTTGAAAAATATGGTTCTTATGGTTCATATGGGAACTATGGTTCTTACGGGAAAAATAAGTAAGTAAATAAGGGAGTAAAAAAATGGAAGGAAGGGGTTTCTACAACGTAACTCTAGCGTTCATACAGAGTATACTGATTTAGTGTGTTGGCTTATATACTAATATCTGTCTCTGAAACAGAAATTGTTGCAAAAACTGTTTTTGTTCTTTATTTTCTTCATTTTGCTGGCCTTTTTATATTAGTGGTTATGGAAAAGATTTTTCAAACGTAGGGCAATCGGTCGAATTGTTAGAGATAGTAAAATACATTATCTTTTTGCATTGTTAATTAGCTTTTCTAGTTTTCTGAAAGACCAATTTGTTATTTCAAGGCGTGGTATGATTTACTTCCTTTCCTTGTATGGAGTGTTTAATTATGTCCTGAGTTTTGTTATAAAAATATTGGGTCCATTTTAATCATAATTTAAAGGGGAGCCGTAAAATCATTTTGATTACTGCGACGTCTCGAATTGATAAGGTGATAGATCGCTTATTGAATGCAAATGATGTCTTTGGGAAACTTGTCGCTGTAAGTGTACTAGATAAACCAGAATTTAAACATGATAGAGTAACGGTTATTCCTCGAGAATATCTCATTAATTATGCAACTCACGAAGTAGTGGATGAGGTTTTCGTGAATTTGCCAAGTGAGGATTATGACATTGGTAGCATTATTTCTCAATTTGAAACAATGGGGATTGATGTTACAGTTAATCTAAATGCTTTTGATAAAAATTTAGGTAGAAACAAACAAATCCATGAGATGGCCGGTTTAAATGTAGTAACTTTTTCTACAAATCTATACAAACCAAGCCACATAATTGCTAAACGTGTTATTGATATTTTAGGCGCTATTGTGGGGTTGCTTATCTGTGGTTTTGTAAGTATATTCCTTGTTCCAATGATTAGAAAAGATGGTGGACCAGCAATCTTCTCTCAAACCCGAGTTGGTAAAAATGGTCGCTATTTCACATTTTATAAATTCCGTTCCATGAGGGTAGACGCAGAAGAAATCAAGCAGCAATTGATGGACCAAAATACTATGCAGGGTGGGATGTTTAAGATGGACAATGACCCTCGCGTTACAAAGATTGGACACTTTATTCGAAAGACAAGTTTGGATGAATTGCCCCAATTTTGGAATGTGTTGATTGGCGATATGAGCTTAGTAGGAACTCGACCTCCAACGGTTGATGAATACGAAAAATACACACCTGAACAAAAACGTCGATTGAGTTTTAAACCAGGTATTACTGGTCTGTGGCAAATTAGCGGTCGAAGCGGCATTACTAATTTTGATGATGTTGTCAAACTTGATGTAGCCTATATCGATGATTGGACTATTTGGAAAGATTTCGAAATTTTATTAAAAACAATAAAAGTAGTGTTGATGAGAGATGGAGCAAAGTGATTTCTTTTGCTCCATACAAATAGGAGAAAAATGAAGCAGTCAGTGTATATCATTGGTTCAAAAGGAATTCCTGCCAAATATGGTGGATTTGAAACTTTTGTTGAAAAATTAACCAAAAATCAAAAAGGATAGTAACATTCAATACTATGTTGCTTGTATGCGGGAAAATTCAGCTAAGTCTGGGATTACAGATAATCAGTTTGAGCACAATGGGGCAATTTGTTTTAATATTGATGTGCCTAATATTGGGCCTGCGCGTGCCATTGCATATGATATTGCAGCCCTCAATAAGGCGATTGAAATTGCAAAGGAAAACAAGGATCAATCTCCTATTTTTTATGTTTTGGCTTGCCGAATTGGCCCTTTTATCTCAGGAATCAAGAAGAGAATTAAAGCTATCGGTGGCACTCTCATGGTGAACCCGGATGGACATGAATGGTTACGCGCAAAATGGAGTCTTCCAGTTCGCAAGTATTGGAAATTCTCTGAGCAACTTATGGTTAAACATGCTGACCTTTTGATCTGTGATAGCAAGAATATCGAAACCTATATCCAGAAGGATTACGCTAAGTTTCAACCACAGACCACCTATATCGCTTATGGGACTGATACAAGTAAGTCTATCCTAAACAAAGAAGACGAGAAAGTACGGACTTGGTTTGCAGATAAGCAAGTTACTGAAGGAGACTACTACCTTGTTGTGGGACGTTTTGTACCTGAAAACAATTATGAGACCATGATTCGTGGTTTTATGCAGTCAAATTCACAAAAAGATTTTGTACTGATTACCAACGTAGAGCAAAACAAGTTCTATGAACAGTTACGCAAGGATACAGGATTTGATCAAGACCCTCGTGTGAACTTTGTTGGAACGGTCTACGATCAAGAATTGCTCAAATACATCCGTGAGAATGCCTTTGCATACTTCCACGGTCATGAAGTAGGTGGGACGAATCCGTCCCTTCTTGAGGCTCTTGAGTCTACTAAGCTCAATCTTTTGCTAGACGTCGGTTTTAACCGTGAAGTTGGTGAAGATGGCGCTCTTTATTGGAAAAAAGACCAACTGGCATCAGTCATTGATCAGACTGAACAATTAGATGCTCAAGCTATCGAATCTCTCAATCAAAAATCTAGTCAACGGATTGCCCAAGCTTTTACATGGGAAAAATTGTCACAGACTACGAGAAAGTATTTAAAGGATAGAAATGCAAAAAATTTTATACCTCCACGCGGGTGCCGAAATGTATGGCGCTGATAAGGTTTTGCTGGAGCTGATTAAAGGCTTGGATAAAGATGCTTTTGAAGCACGTTATTCTACCAAATGATGGTGTTTTTAGTGGCTGCTTTAGAAGAGGTCGGTGCAAAAAGTAAAAGTGATCGATTATCCAATCTTGCGCCGTAAATATTTTAATCCAAAAGGCATCCTTGAGTACTTTGGCTCTTATAACCGTTATTCTAAAACAAATTGCCAAGTATGCCAAGGAAAAATGGGATCACCCTCATTCACAATAATACGACGGCGGTGCTTGAAGGCATTTACCTCAAGCGAAAGTTGAAGCTTCCTTTGATTTGGCATGTGCACGAGTATCGTCAAACCAAAAAGCCATTTCTGATTTTATCAACTTTTTGATGGGGCGCTATGCGGATACGATTGTGACAGTTTCAAACGCTGTGGCTAATCACGTCAAGCAGTCTCGTTTTGTCAAAGATGACCAAGTTCAAGTCATCTATAATGGTGTTGACAATGCAGTCTATCATGAGATGGATGCTAGCGTGGTTCGTGAGCAATTTGGAGTTGCTCAGGATGCTCTGGTGATTGGAATGGTTGGCCGAGTGAATGCCTGGAAGGGTCAAGGCGACTTCTTAGAAAGCTGTAACGCCAATCTTAAAAGCCAATGCAAAGGCGGTTGCTTTCCTTGCAGGTAGTGCATTTGAGGGCGAAGAATGGCGCGTGGATGAGTTGGGAAAAGCCATCTCAGCCTCACCAGTAGCTGGACAGATTAAACAAATCGACTATTATAGCAAGACGACAGAGCTCTATAATATGTTTGATATCTTTGTCTTGCCAAGTACCAATCCAGATCCGCTGCCAACAGTTGTCCTAGAAGCCATGGCTTATGGCAAACCCGTAGTCGGTTATCGACACGGTGGTGTTTGTGAAATGGTGCAGGAAGGTGAAAAATGGTCTTCTCGTTACTCCAAATCAGTCTGCAGAATTGTCAAAAAGCTATTCAAGAATTGGTTGATAACATCGAGAAGAGAGAGCAATTTGGCAAGGCCTCTGTCAAACGTCAAAAAGAACTCTTTTCATTAGAAAGTTATATTCAGAATTTCTCGGAGTTGTATAAGAAGGATTAAGAATATAAGTTTACTGAAGGAACAGGACTACGGTAAAGCTGGTTTTTATAAATCGATTATTTTACAAGTCGTAAGTTGGTTTAGAATCTGTTCATAAAGTATTGAACATAAAAATAAAGATTTAGGTGGAGTATCTATGAAAACCACTGCTAACTGTCATCATTCCAGTATATAATGTCGAAAAGTATTTAAAACGTTGTGTTGAAAGCGTCATTGCCCAAGATTGGGAAAACTATGAAATTCTACTTGTAGATGATGGAAGTACCGATCATTCTCCTCAAATCTGTGATGACTATGTTAAAGCGTATGACTTTATCTCGGTTATTCATAAAGAAAATGGAGGACTATCTGAGGCCCGTAATACTGGTATTTCACTTGCAAAGGGTGAATATGTTTATTTCCCTGATTCAGATGATTGGTTGGAGCCACAAACTTTTTGCTGAATTAGCGGAGTGTTGGAATCTCGAAGTTTGAGATCATTTCTTTTTAACCGGGAGTTTGTAAATGGTGAAGAAGAGATCATTCGATCTGAACCGATAGTGACTCAAGTTTTCAATGGGAAAGATGCTTTTGTACAAATGCTCAAGCATAGTTACATTACAGGTTTTGCTAACGACAAAAATCTATAAAAAGTCTCTATTTATTGATCAAAATATTTCTTTTTCAAAAAGGGAAATATTATGAAGATTTGGGAACCAATTACAAGCTTTTTTCTTTCAGCAAAGAAGGTTTATCGACAAATCAAAAAATACTATCACTACCTAATTGATAACCCTGATTCTATTACGCAGTCATGGAATGAGAAAAAGTTTAGAGATATGTTGGGGTTCTACAAAGAGTTTTTATTCTGATTTTGTTCGTTCTCAATTGAACCAAGAGGAATCGTGCATCTCGCAACTTTATTATGTAAATGGATTGACACATATACTGAGCTAGTTTATATAAAGCTAAATTGCATAAAAAGTTTGGCGAGATTACAAGTGAAAGTGAAACAGGAATTAGCAAAAATAAAATGACGTGTGGTGAAGTCAAATTAATTCCAAATAGAATCAAATATTTGTTGTACCGTTTGCATTTATTGAGGTTGGCTTTCGCTATACAAGGGATGAAGTGAGAGAAATTTAGGGGATTATGTTGAAGTATTCAGTCATTATACCGGTATACAATGTAGAGAATTATCTCCTCGTTGTATCGATAGTCTACTTGCTCAAAATTATGCGAGTTTGGAAATTTTATTGATTGATAATGGCTCCAAAGATCAGAGCGGTCAAATCTGTGAGGATTATGCGGCTCAGTTTTCAAATATTACAGCCTATCATATTCCAAAATAAGGGTGTCGGTTCAGCTCGTAATTTTTGGTTTATCCAAAGCAAAAGGTGAGTTCATTTGTTTTGTGGATGCGGATGACTATCTTGTGGGTAATCTATTTTCAGATGTGGAGAGTCAATTAGATTCACAATTAGACTTATTAGTATTTAGTTACTATAATTCAATTGAAAAAGAACTTATCGGAAATAACTCGGTCAGCAAAAATTCTTCCCATTGAAGGGGAAAAAGGTAAAAAGATTTTATTGCACTTTTTCAAGAGTTGTTTCTAACGGACATGATGTATACTGTCTGGAATAAAATTTACCGTAGAAAATTTTTGAAAAAAACATCAAATTGTTTTTGAAAATTATGAATTAGGTGAAGATGTTCGTTTCAATCGAACAGTATACGAATGTGTCAATAAAATTGCCTTCTCACAAACTTGTTATTATGTTTTTATGTTTCCGGGCAGGGCCTCTTCTGCTATGGGACAGTATAATCCCAATCGAATGAAATATCAACTGGAAGAAATTAGAAAGTTGACCAGCTGATGACAAGGTGGGGCATTCATGATGAACAATTTATTGATCAAATAAAATCTCGTATTCTAATGAGTAATATTCAAAATATTTCAGTTCAAAAAAATACCTTTTCTTTTAAAAACGACAATATGTTGAAGGGTGTGTAGCAAACGAAGAGATGGTTATTTTGACAAAAATACTCCTTTTATCAATCTTATCGTCAGATTTTTACTAAATTATAGAATGTATCGTACAGTGATTTTTATTAAAAATACAGATTTTAATTAAATGAGTATGTTCAATTCTTTGATATTTGATAATAGAGAGTCGTAAAGTTTTTAAATATTTTTAAATTAAATGATTGAAAGGGTTAGATGACTATTGTGATGAGCAATCGAATTATCTCAGAAAAAATTTACTTAATCACCTTATTTATATGGGTTGTTGTTGCGTCATTAGTCACAACTACTTATTTTATTAGATTAGAAGGCTTTTTATCACTGTATAGGATTCTCCTCTATTTTACAATTGCTATGATTTTTAATAAAAGAGTTGGTGAATCTTCCAAGAAGCTGTATTACTTTAGATTTCATTGGGGAACAACTGTTAATAGCAGTATTGTTTATTATTTCTATGTTTATAGTTGCAAAAATCGAGATGGGTTACTTGATTTAAATGTTCTTTTACTTGTTTTTCTGCAAGAGATATAGATTTTAGAAAGTTGCTAGGTACTTTCTCATTTGCTACATTCTAGTTCTTTTACTGACCATTTATGCCAGTAAAAAAAGGAATTATCACAAATATGTTCATGAATGCTGATAGTGGTTATCGTTTTTAGCCTAGGTTTTTAACTATGTATCATTTTGCTTCGCAGAGACTGTTCTTTTGGCCTTTACTTATCTAATGTATAGAGGAAGAAAATATCTTATCTTGAAATACTTGGATTACTTTTTGCAACCTTGTATATGTACCAACAAACTTCGACATCCAGTCCATTTTACTTAAGTATTTTGATACTAACCTATGTTTTGTTGAGTATTAAAATCTTTAAAAAGAGTTTATTCTTGAAAATTTTGGTTATCAAAAAATTGCAACTTATCTTTTATTATTGCTTTAATGCTTACATTGTATTTCTGCTTCTATTCATCTGGGCATGTATTCCATTTAGTAGACCAATTCACCCATAATCGATTGAGATTGAGTGTAGAAGGCTTCGAAACTTTGGAGTCCCTTTGGCTCGGGCAACATATCACTTTACAACAACAGATATTTTTTTGGAAATTTTACGAGTAATTATAATTTTATTGACAGTTCTTTTTGTTCAGTTGCTTGTAATTGATGGTCTAGTTGTAGGCAGCTTTATGTTATTTGCACTTACTAATGTTATGCGATATTTTGTGTCAATTCGGAAGGATATTGTGCTTGCGTGTTTAGGAATTATGATTATCCACGGTATGTTTGATCCTCAGATGTTAGTTCTTCGATATTCCCCACTAATCTTATTTATCAGTCGCCTGTTTATTGTGAATGAGGATGCGAAAATTGAATAAAGAAGAGCATTCGTCAAATTCAAAGGAAGGCTAAAACAAGTTATTGTACTTATGAAAGTTCTTAAAAATTACGCTTATAATCTTTCCTACCAGCTGCTGGTGATTATTCTACCGATTATCACCACTCCGTATGTCACTAGGGTATTTAGCTCTGAAGATTTAGGAACTTACGGATATTTTAACTCCATTGTCACCTACTTTATCCTTTTAGCAACTTTAGGAGTGGCCAATTACGGTACTAAGAAATTTCAGGACACCTACAAGAGATCCGAAAAGAATTTTTGAGAATCTATACCCTCCAGTTAGGTGCGACATTTGTATCTATCCTCCTTTATGCTTTATTTTGCTTGATGCTACCATCCATGCAAAATCCTGTAGCCTATATTTTGGGGCTCAGTTTGGTTTCAAAAGGGCTCGATATCTCCTGGCTTTTTCAGGGCTTAGAGGACTTCCGCAAGATTACAGTTCGAAATATTACAGTTAAGCTAGTTGGAGTCATCTCCATCTTCTTGTTCGTTAAATCAGCTAATGATCTTTTTATTTTTATGTATTCCTACTAACTATCTTTGAGCTGTTAGGTCAGCTGAGCATGTGGTTACCTGCCCGCGAATTTATTGGGAAAAGCCATTTTGATATAACCTATGCAGGGTGCATTTTAAAACCAGTCATCCTGCTTTTTACCGCAGATTGCCATTTCCTCTATGTCACTCTTGATCGGACAATGCTGGGAGCTCTCGCCTCTACAAATGATGTGGGGATTTACGACCAAGCCTTAAAACTCGTCAATATTTTGTTGACCTTGGTGACGTCTTTTGGGAAGTGTTATGTTGCCCCGTGTATCTAGCCTCTTGTCTTCAGGGATCACAAGGCTGTTAACAAGATGCATCAAATGTCCTTCTTAATTTATAATTTGGTCATTTTCCCAATGATGGCAGGAATTTTAATCGTCAATGATGATTTTGTTCGATTTTTCCTAGGACAGGATTTTTCAAGATGCACGTTATGCAATTGCCATCATGATTTTTCGGATGTTCTTTATCGGTTGGACTAATATTATAGAATTCAAATCTTAATTCCTCATAATCAAAACAAAGGAGTTCATGAGTTTCGACAACAGTTCCCGCGATTATCAGTGTAGGGACTAAACTTGCTTTTCCTACCAAAACTTGGCTATATCGGGCAGCTATTGTTTCTGTGCTAACTGAAGCGTTAGTTTGAGCAATTCAATTGTTCTTTACTCGCAAATACTTAAAAGATGTTCCAATTATTGGATCAATGATGAAAATTATTTTTGGCTTCTGCTATCATGTATGGCCTCTTGCTAGGTTTAAAAAGTATTTATACAGTTTTCACCAACTATAAATGTTGCAATATTTGCAGTGCTTGGTGGAATTATTTACCTTTTTGCAATTCTATCTCTGAAAGTGATGGATGTGAAAAGAATTAAAACAACTAATAAAAAATAATGGAGTGAACTATGTACGATTATCTAATCGTTGGTGCAGCTTGTCTGGAGCAATCTTCGCATACTGAAGCTACTATACATGATAAAAAAAGTAAAAAGTGATTGATAAAACGAAGTCACATCGGTGGTAATATCTACTGTGAGAATGTCGAAGGCATTAACGTCCATAAGTACGGTGCCCACATTTTCCATACGTCCAACAAAAAAGTTTGGGACTATGTTAACCAGTTCGCTGAGTTTAACAACTATATCAACTCACCAGTAGCCAACTACAAGGGCAGTCTTTACAATCTTCCCTTCAACATGAATACTTTCTATGCCATGTGGGGAACCAAGACTCCGCAAGAAGTTAAAGATAAAATTGCGGAGCAAACGGCTGATATGAAGAATGTTGAGCCTAAGAACTTGGAAGAACAGGCGATTAAGTTGATTGGCCCAGATATCTACGAAAAGTTGATTAAGGGATATACAGAAAAAGCAGTGGGGACGTTCTGCCACAGATCTTCCACCCTTTATCATCAAACGTCTTCCAGTCCGCTTGACCTTCGATAACAACTACTTTAATGACCGTTACCAAGGAATTCCAATTGGTGGTTACAACGTCATCATTGAAAACATGCTAGGCGATATAGAAGTGGAGCTTGGGGTTGATTTCTTTGCCAACCGTGAAGAACTGGAAAACTCAGCTGATAAAGTTGTCTTCACAGGAATGATTGACCAGTTCTTTGACTACAAATATGGTGAATTGGAATACCGTAGTCTTCGATTTGAACATGAAGTTTTTAGATGAAGAAAAACCATCAGGAAAATGCCGTAGTTAACTATACAGAGCGTGAGATTCATATACTCGTATCATTGAGCATAAGCACTTTGAGTATTGTAAGCAACCTAAGACAGTTATCACACGTGAATACCCAGCAGATTGGAAACGTGGAGATGAACCCTACTACCCAATCAACGATGAAAAGAACAACGCCATGTTTGCCAAGTACCAAGAAGAAACAGCCAAAAATGACAAGGTCATCTTCTGTGGGCGCCTAGCAGACTATAAATACTACGATATGCACGTAGTTATTGAGCGTGCTTTGGAAGTCGTAGAGAAAGAATTTAGTAAATGACAGAAGAAAAAATTGATATCGTTGTTCTCTGGGTAGATGGCAGTGACCCAGAATTCATCCGTGAGAAACAAGAAGTGACAGGCCGAATCTCAGCCTCTAATGAGTTGGTTGATGGGGATTTAAGATACCGAGATTTTGGCATTTTTAATTACTGGTTTCGGATGATTGAAAAGCATGCCCCTTGGGTGAATAATGTTTACTTGGTCACCAATGGTCAAAGGCCTGAATGGTTGAATTTGGAACATCCAAAACTCAGATGGATTACTCATAAGGAATTTATGCCTGAAGAGTATCTACCTACCTATAATTCTGCTGCTATTGAGCTTAATCTTCATCGTATTGAAGGATTGTCGGAGAATTATTTGTATTTCAATGATGATATGTACTTGATTAGAGATAGTCAACCTTCAGATTTTTATAAAAATGGGCAACCCAAGCTTTTTGCTGTATATGATGCTTTGGTTCCTTGGTCGGTTTATATAAATACATATTACAAAAATGTTGAGTTAATTTATCGCCATTTTTCCTAATAAGAAGGCCCTAAAGTCCTCACCTTGGAAATTCTTTTAACTACCGCTATGGTCATTTAGTTTTGAAAAAACTTGCTACTTTTTGCCATGGGGGCCAACAGGCTATGTGAACAATCATTTAGCTACACCTATGAAAAAGAGCACCTTGGCACATTTGTATGGAAGTGAGGGTGAAACCTTAGATAGAACGTCACGAAATAAAATTAGAGACTACGAAGTAGACATTAATCAATATATCTGCCAGTATTGGCAGATTGAAAAGTAACCAGTTTTATCCTATATCAAAGAATTTTGGTGAAACGATAAATTTACATCAAGTAAACAGGTTAAAGTATCTTTAAAGATAAACACAAAAAATTGCTTTGTGTGAATGATGAAGTTAACTTTAAAAGAGGAGAATATCATTCGTTTTAAAGAAATCTTACAGGACCACTATCCTAAAAAATCAGCTTTTGAAAAATGAGAAGTAAAAGATGAAATACTATTTAAAAGAAGAATTTTTACATGATAACAATGTTAAAAATGCAGGTAATAAGGCACGTAATGATGTTGAGTCTATAGTAAGAAGCCAAGGATTTGAACCTCTTTTCTTATCGGTTGATAATTGGTACAATATGAGCATCATAAAGGCTCAAATACATAAGGCCAAATCATTTAGGAAGTCTTTAAATCGTTTGAATAAAGGGGATGAACTTCTGATTCAATTTCCAATGCTCCACCATAGTTTCTTTACTACATCTCTTGTGAAAAAAGCAAGAAAAAGAGGTGTAAGATCTATTTCATTATCCATGACTTAGATGCTCTTCGTTTCATGAATGGTCAAGCTGTTCCTTTGAAACATAGAATCCGAATGAAGATTCAAGAATCAGGTCTTCTTGGTGCGGCGGATGGGATCATCGCCCACAATCCAGTTATGAAATCTGTTCTGGTGGATAAAGGGATTGATGCAGATAAGATTGTTAGTCTTGGCATTTTCGACTATTTGATTCCCAATTTCCAAGAAAATAATGGTCTGACAAAAGATCAGCCCATTATTGTGGCTGGTAATTTGGCTCAGGAAAAAGGCTTGTTATCTTTATACTCTTCCAAAAAGCACCAGACTATAACCTTTATGGTGTTGGCTTTGACGAGAGTAGAGCTCTAGAGAACGAGACCTACTTTGGTTCATTTCTACCTGATGAGCTTCCTGCTGCTCTCGAGGGTGGTTTTGGACTTGTTTGGGATGGTGACAGTGCTGAAACATGTAGTGGTGTTTTTGGCGAGTATCTTCGCTATAACAACTCTCACAAGGCATCGCTTTATCTAGCATCAGGTTTTCCATTAGTTGTATGGGAAGAGTCTGCTCTGTCTACTTTTTGTATTGGACAATCATTGCGGAATTGCGGTAGGCTCTTTATCTGAATTGGCTGAAAAAAATAAAATCCTTATCGGATGAAGAATATCAACAACTAGTGAGCTGTTCTCAAAAAATAGGAAAAATATTCGAGCAGGATATTACTTAAAAACAGCATTAAAAAAATTTGATTGATTTTATTTTTTTCTACTATAATAGTTCTGTTAGCTGTAATTTTTCAGTATTTTTGAAATAAAGTATAATCTTTTTGTGAGATTGTAATGAGGAGTATCTAGAAAGGTAGCTTATAATGAAAGGTATTATTCTCGCAGGTGGTTCGGGGACACGTTTATATCCTTTGACTCGAGCTGCATCAAAACAACTGATGCCGGTTTATGATAAACCGATGATTTACTACCCACTTTCAACATTGATGTTGGCTGGAATTAGGGATATTTTAATTATCTCAACTCCTCAAGATTTGCCTCGTTTCAAAGAGCTTTTGCAAAATGGTTCTGAGTTAGGGATTAAACTGTCTTACGCGGAACAGCCGAGTCCAGATGGTTTGGCGCAAGCCTTTATCATTGGTGAAGAGTTTATTGGTAATGATAACGTTGCTCTGATCTTAGGTGACAATATCTATCACGGTCCTGGCCTTTCGAAGATGCTACAAAAGGCAGCAAAGCAAGGAGTTAGGAGCGACTGTCTTTCGGATACCATGTGAAAGACCCAGAACGCTTTTGGTGTTGTGGAGTTTGACAAGGATATGAATGCTATTTCTATCGAAGAAAAACCAGAACACCCTCGTTCAAATTTTGCAGTTACAGGCCTCTATTTCTACGATAATGATGTGGTAGAAATTGCTAAAAATATAAAACCAAGTCCTCGTGGTGAATTGGAAATTACAGATGTAAATAAGGCTTACCTGGATCGTGGAGATTTATCGGTTGAGGTTATGGGACGCGGTTTTGCGTGGTTGGATACAGGGACACACGAAAGTTTATTAGAAGCTTCGCAGTACATTGAGACAGTTCAACGGATGCAAAATGTTCAGGTGGCAAACTTGGAAGAGATTGCTTATCGCATGGGCTATATCAGTCGAGAAGATGTATTGGCATTAGCCCAAACACTTAAGAAAAAAATGAATACGGACAGTATCTGCTACGTTTGATTGGAGAAGCATAGATGACAGATAATTTTTCGGTAAGACGCTTGCGGCACGCAAGGTTGAAACTATTCAGGTATGTTGGAGTTTGATATTCCGTTCATGGAGACAACCGTGGTTGGTTTAAAGAAAATTTTCAAAAAGAAAAAATGTTGCCACTTGGCTTTCCAGAGCCATTCTTTGCAAAAGGGAAACTGCAAAACAATGTATCCTTTTCACGTAAAAATGTTCTTCGAGGCCTTCATGCCGAACCTTGGGATAAGTACATCTCTGTAGCAGATGGTGGGAAAAGTACTGGGGTCTTGGGTTTGATCTACGAGAGGGCGAAACCTTTGAGGAATACTTATCAGACAGTAATTGATGCAAGCAAAGGAATCTTTGTGCCTCGAGGCGTAGCTAATGGATTCCAAGTCCTATCAGATACAGTTTCTTATAGTTATCTGGTCAATGATTACTGGGCTCTTGAACTCAAACCCAAGTACGCCTTTGTAAACTACGCTGATCCAAGCCTTGGCATTGAATGGGAAAAATCTTGCAGAAGCAGAGGTTTTCAGAAGCAGATAAAAATCATCCACTACTTAAGGATGTAAAACCTTTAAAAAAGAGGATTTGTCAAAAGGAAAGAATATGACTGAATACAAAAATATTATCGTGACAGGAGGAGCTGGTTTTATCGGTTCCAACTTTGTCCACTATGTTTACAAGAATTTTCCAGATGTTCACGTGACAGTATTGGACAAATTGACTTATGCTGGAAACCGCGCGAATATTGAGGAGATTTTAGGCGATCGTGTTGAGTTAGTTGTTGGTGACATTGCGGATGCAGAGTTGGTAGACAAGTTGGCAGCTCAAGCAGATGCTATTGTGCACTATGCCGCGGAAAGTCACAGTGACAATTCACTCAATGATCCATCACCATTTATCCATACTAACTTCATCGGAACCTATACTCTTTTAGAAGCTGCTCGTAAGTATGATATTCGCTTCCACCATGTATCGACAGATGAAGTTTATGGGGATCTCCCTCTACGTGAGGATTTGCCAGGTCATGGTGAAGGTCCAGGTGAAATTTACTGCTGATACCAAATACAATCCAAGCTCGCCTTACTCATCAACTAAGGCAGCTTCAGACTTGATTGTCAAAAGCCTGGGTACGTTCCTTTTGAGTCAAAGGCAACGATTTCCAACTGTTCAAATAACTACGGTCCCTATCAACACATTGAAAAATTTATCCCACGTCAGATTACCAACATCCTAAGTGGAATTAAGCCAAAACTTTACGGTGAAGGTAAGAACGTTCGTGACTGGATTCATACCAATGACCATTCTTCAGGTGTTTGGACAATCTTGACAAAAGGTCAAATTGGTGAAACCTACTTGATTGGTGCTGATGGCGAGAAGAACAACAAGGAAGTTTTGGAACTTATCCTTAAGGAAATGGGACAACCTGCCGATGCCTATGATCACGTGACTGACCGTGCAGGACATGACCTTCGTTATGCAATTGACGCAAGCAAGCTCCGTGATGAACTAGGGTGGAAGCCAGAGTTTACCAACTTTGAAGAAGGTCTCAAAGAGACCATCAAGTGGTACACAGACAATCAAGACTGGTGGCAATCTGAGAAAGAGGCTGTAGAGGCTAACTATGCCAAGACGCAAGAGGTTATTGCTATACCGAAGAATTGTGAATCAGTTGAAAGGAAGAAAAATGATTTTAATTACAGGGGCAAATGGCCAATTAGGAACGGAACTTCGCTATTTATTGGACGAGCGTAATGAAGAATACGTTGCTGTTGATGTGGCTGAGATGGATATTACCGATGCAGAAATGGTTGAGAAAGTTTTTGAAGAGGTGAAACCGACTTTAGTTTACCATTGTGCAGCTTACACGGCTGTTGATGCAGCAGAAGATGAAGGAAAAGAACTGGACTTCGCTATCAATGTGACGGGGACAGAAAATGTCGCAAAAGCATCCGAAAAGCATGGAGCAACTCTAGTCTACATCTCTACAGATTATGTGTTTGACGGTAAGAAACCAGTTGGACAAGAGTGGGAAGTGGATGACAAACCAAATCCTCAAACTGAATATGGTCGTACTAAGCGTAGGGGAGAGGAGATTGTAGAAAAATACGTTTCAAACTTCTATATTATCCGTACTGCCTGGGTTTTTGGAAATTACGGCAAAAACTTCGTGTTCACAATGCAAAATCTTGCTAAAACTCATAAGACCTTAACAGTTGTAAATGATCAACATGGTCGACCAACCTGGACGCGTACCCTGGCCGAGTTCATGACTTTCCTAGCTGAAAATCGCAAGGAATTTGGTTATTATCATTTGTCAAATGATGCGACGGAAGACACAACTTGGTATAACTTTTGCAGTTGAAATTTTGAAGGATACAGATGTTGAAGTCAAGCCAGTAGACTCAAGCCAATTTCCTGCCAAAAGCAAAACGTCCACTAAACTCAACGATGAGCCTAGCAAAGCTAAAGCAACTGGATTTGTTATTCAACTTGGCAAGATGCCTTGAAAAGAATTTTTACAAACAAGACGTAATAAAATGAAAAAAATATTCTTAAGAAGCTAGTCTATAGTTTCTTTTGTCTTTAAGGGACAGAAAAAACAGCACATACTATTAAACATCAATTCCTATTAGAAAAAATGAATGATTCATGAATGAATTTGGATAAAAATTTCTATGGGGAAAACAGTTGATTTTCAGAATAATTTTTCAGTATTTTTTTAATAGTTTTACACTATTTTTGACAAAAAAATATAAAATTTAGCA
>BNJU01002918.1_pt1 | contig 82032 bp, 84 predicted proteins | sample 8539281 | NCBI WGS metagenome assembly BNJU01 (sample SAMD00202456, study PRJDB9452) | human saliva metagenome | isolation source: human saliva | place: Japan | reverse complement strand
GTACCATGAAATACTATTTTTGTAAAGAGAATTTTTTTAGTTTTATTTCAAATTGAGTCTGAATGTAAACTTGCTTCCCAATCCATACTGGCTTTCTGCTGTTATTTCACCACCTAGTTGATGAGCTAGTTCTCGCGCAATCGCAAGTCCTAATCCATGGCCACCTGTCTTCATATTACGCGACGTTTCTACACGATAAAGTCGGTTAAAAATTTTTTCCAAATCTTCAGGAAGAATACCTTGACCCTCGTCTTTCACACTGATTATCAGTTCTTCTTCTGTTAACTGAGCAATAACTTCAATCCTAGTTCCAGGTTCTGAATATTTAAAGGCATTGTTTAACAAATTGACTAGAATACGAGAGAGTTTGTCATAATAACTCTTGATTTTCGCCGACTCAGGTGACACTTGAATGTAAACATCTCGCTCCTCTTGTTCAATCTGGAGTTGAAATTCACTCATCGATTCAATCAACAGCTGATCTAAAAAGACCTCTTCGACTTCTTCGTCAGCTATATCTTGAGGCTGAGCGTTCAGAGTCAAAACATCCAACTCCTCGACTAGCTTGTTTAAACGCTCGGTTTGGCGACCAATCGTGGTCAAGTAATGGAGTCGTTCCTCTTCCTTGATTACTCCATCTAGAATTCCTTCCACAGTAACCTGAATGGAGGTAATGGGAGTTTTAATATCGTGAGAGAGCTGAGCAATCATCATTCTCTTTTCTTGCTCACTCTCATCAAGTGATTGAAAGGTATCTTGTAAATTGCGGGACATGTTATTAAAAGCCTGGCCCAACTCTTGAAATTCTATCGGCCCTTTGGTTTCAATTTCTGTGCTGAAATCTTTGCCAGCTATATTCTGAGCTTGTTTTTTCAAATGTTTCAGAGAAGAAAAAACAGGTGACAAAAGAAAGATGCTCACTGCAGCGCCAATGAAACTTGCAATCAAGGTCATTCCAACCAGAAAGTAAACTTCACTTTTCTCAATCAACATTCGTTGGATTGCCCAGAAAACGACCAAGATCGTTAGTAGAGTCGAAACTAGATACCCCACTAAAATATAGCTTTTTAATTTCATTTTTTACCTCTCGGTCTTTCCATCTTATAGCCCAATCCCCAAACAGTTTTGATAGCAGGAGTGTTTAAATTCGTAAACTTACTCAATTCTTGTCTCAAAGCATGGATATGAACATTGAGTGTATTGGTATCATCCACATAATCCTCTTGCCATACCTGCTCGTAAAGTTCAGTCTTTGAAAAGACTCTCTCAGGATTGCTGGCTAATATCCATAGAAGTTCAAAAGATTTCACTGTCAATTCCAAAGGCTGTTCCCCAATGCGAACTTCATGAGTCGCATGGTTGATCACTAAGTCACCAAACTCAATCTGCTCGGTCTCTCCGCCACGACTAAGACGGCGCAAGATATTATTCACTCTCAAAACCAATTCCCGTGGACTAAACGGTTTAGCTATAAAATCATCTGCCCCCAAACTTAATCCATAAATCTTATCCTGTTCGCTTGTCTTAGCAGTCGTAAAGAGAAAGGGTTGATCAGGAGCAATATACTGAACTTCACTGATGAAATCATAACCGTTCATATTAGGCATCATGATATCTGTGATAATGAGGTCGATAGATTTTTTTCTAAAAAGTTCTAATCCTTCCTTACCATCATGAGCAACTAAAACATCATAACCTGCCTGTAAAAGATAGCGATTTTGAATATCTAGAATATCTATCTCATCATCAACCAACAAAATTGTCTTTTTCATCTGACACTCCTTTGACAAAAACAGTGTTATACTTGCTTTAGTATAACACTATTTTCCGTAATGTTTAAATGATTTGAACCTTAATCTTCTCTTTTGATTTTCCAACCCAAAAATCCAACAAGACCTGCCAAAGCTAGACCAAAGATACCAAGTTCAGCTGTAGTCGTTTGAGCTTCACCAGTATTTGGTAGCATTGGTTGCCCATCATTTTTCCTAGTTTCAGCCATGGAATCACCCATTCTCATCTCTGAAGCTTGGGCTTCCTTCGTCATATCCTTCATTTTGTTCATTGAATCTGACGTAGAAGAAGGCATTGCCATCTGATCTTCTTGAGGAGTTTTGGACATCATTTCTGAACCATGAAGTCGAATCGTTACTTGACGAGTAGCAACCAGATTGGTCAAATCAGGTTTGCCATCTTTAGAGCCATAGACTTTAATAGTAGCTAGATATGTATAGGTTCCGTTAGCTCGAAGTTGCTCAAGTAAGGCCTGACCATCTTTACCAACCGTATTACCATTCAAATCTACTTCGTAGAAATATTGGCCTTTAGCCAAGCCTTCAAGTGCCAATAAAGCAGGATTTTTATCCATTCCATTGTCTGACCATGGGGCCTTGTCAGAGGCTTTCAAGATAAGGCGAGTCAACATTCCATCTCCACCAAAAGCTTCATATGGGATGACTTGGTTTACGCCGGCCAAGAATGGTCCAGGAACATTAGCCTTGTCAAGGTAGCTAGCCGGAACATCAATCATGTCTTTGACATTGTTAACAACAGACTCTTTAACCTGAGTTGGTGTGGTTGAAGCGTTCAAATTAACAGTCAAATCTTTAGTCGCCACAAGATTTGTTAAGTCAGGTTTGCCGTCTTTCGCACCGTACACTTTAATAGTAGCTTTATAACTTTGCGTTCCATTTTGTTTTAAGAGGTCAAGCAACTCTTTGTCTGATTTACCTTGAGTACCTGCCAAATCTACTTCGTAGAAGTAAAGACCTTTGCCCAATTTTTCTACTGGTGGGATAGCGGGATTTTTAGCTGAACCGTTGTCTGACCATGGAGCCTTGTCGGATGCTTTCAAGATAAGGCGAGTTAACATACCGTCACCAGCGAAGAATTCATATGGAATGACTTGGTTTACGCCGGCCAAGAATGGTCCAGGAACATTAGCCTTGTCCAAGTAAGTAGCTGGGACATCTACTGTATCTTTGGTGTTATCAGCCACACCTTTTTGTACTTCAGCTGGAGTAGTCAAGCCATTCAAGTTGATATCCAAATCCTTAGTTGCTACGAGGTTATCTAAATCGGACTTGCCGTCTTTCGCACTGTACACTTTAATAGTAGCTTTATAACTTTGCGTTCCATTTTGTTTTAAAAGGTCAAGCAACTCTTTATCTGATTTGCCTTGAGTTCCTGCCAAATCTACTTCGTAGAAGTAAAGGCCTTTGCCTAATTTTTCTACTGGTGGGAGAGCCGGATTTTTGGCTGAACCGTTGTCTGACCATGGAGCCTTGTCTGAAGCTTTCAAGATAAGGCGAGTCAACATGCCGTCACCAGCGAAGAATTCATATGGAATAACTTGATTAACACCGGCTGTAAATGGACCCGGGAAGTTGGCTTTGTCTAAGTAAGTAGCTGGGACATCTACTGTGTCTTTAGTATTGTCGGCCACACCTTTTTGGACTTCGGCTGGAGTAGTCAAGCCATTCAAGTTGACATTCAAATCTTTTGTCGCTACGAGGTTAGTCAAATCGGCCTTGCCATCTTTGGCACCGTACACTTTTTATGGTAGCTTTATAACTTTGAGTGCCATTTTGTTTTAAGAGGTCAAGTAACTCTTTATCTGATTTGCCTTGAGTTCCTGCCAAATCTACTTCGTAGAAGTAAAGGCCTTTGCCTAATTTTTCTACTGGTGGGAGAGCCGGATTTTTGGCTGAACCGTTGTCTGACCATGGAGCCTTGTCTGAAGCTTTCAAGATAAGGCGAGTCAACATGCCGTCACCAGCGAAGAATTCATATGGAATAACTTGATTAACACCGGCTGTAAATGGACCCGGGAAGTTGGCTTTGTCTAAGTAAGTAGCTGGGACATCTACTGTGTCTTTAGTATTGTCGGCCACACCTTTTTGGACTTCGGCTGGAGTAGTTGCTGGTTGCGCTTCATTTGCTTCACGGTCTTGTCCATCAACTGTAGCTGCAGGACTTTCCACAGGTTTAACCGCATCTTCTGTTTGTTTCTTAGATTCTGGTTTTGTTTGCACTCCTTCTTTTGGTGCTACTACTGGCTCTTTAGCACCTGCATCTGCTTTTTCTGGAGTGCTTGTAGCATCCAAGCTTGCTTTAGGTGTTGAGTCTGCCTGTTCTGAAGGAAGAGCTGTATCGACTGCTTCTTTGAGAACTCCTACTGGTAAGTCGCTCTTTTCACTCACCGAAGTTGCGTCTGGCACAACTTGAACAGGTGCTGGATTGACCACATCGGCACGTACAGAACTTGTCTGACCAACTAGGACAAAAAAGCCACTGGCTACAACAACTGAGGCGACACCGACACTAAGACGGCGGATAGACCAACGAGTATATCTTTGATTTGGATTGAATTTCATAGGATTCTCCTTAGAGTTTTTCTTTATTTGATGACTCTAGTATAATCTCCTAAAATTAAAAAGGATTAAGAAAAAGTTAAAATTTTTCTTAAATCCCTCTTATAAAATACTTATATTGACTCAGTAGTCGTTGAAAACAAGAATAATCCTTCCCCTCCTACTCACTGAGGCTTGCTAGGGTATCCAAATATTGGTTATTAATCACCGCCATGATATATGTATCAGGTTTTAATAAGTCATTTGGTCCAAACTGATCATCTAGAGGAGCATTTTCGTAGTCACGAAAACCAAGGATATTGAGATTGTATCGTCCTCGAAGGTCTAGTTGACTCAGGCTCTTACCTGCCCATGACTGCGGAATTTTCATCTCGACAATCGAGACATTCTTGTCTAACTGAATGACATCTACACTATTATTAAATAGAATAGTCTGCGCTAATGAGCGACCCATCTCATACTCTGGTGAAATGACTGAGTCTGCGCCAATTTTTTCAAGAACTTTTTTTGCTGTATGGCTTTTAACCTTAGCAATAACAGTTGGTACTCCCAGGCTCTTGCAATGCATGACTGCAAGGACACTAGATTCTAAATTTTCTCCAGTTGCCACGACAACTGTATCGCAGGTATCAATCCCTGCTGAGAGCAAGAGGTCTTCATCTGTGATATCTCCAACAACTCCACGTACCAATACTGGTTCAAACTGATTGATTCGTTCCTCATGGTCGTCAATGGCGATAATGTTTATATCGTGCTGAGCGAGAGCGGTAAGCACACTACTCCCAAAAATTCCTAAGCCTAAAATTCCAATTGTTCGATCTGACATAGACTTTCCTTTCTTAACCAATAGTAATATCTGCTTTCATATAATGAATCATATCTTTCTTATCTGGTTGATATTCAGCCAAACTGACTAATAGTGTGAGCGGTCCGATCCGTCCTATAAACATCAGTATCATGACAATGCTAAGAGCTAACTTACCTAATTCTGGTGTCAGATTGGCAGTTACTCCGACCGTTGCAAGCGCTGAAATTGTCTCGAACATGATGTAGATAAAGCGCGGATTCCCCTCGGCTGTTATGCCAACTAAGATTAAGCCCGCTAAAAATGTTATCAAGAAGATGATGAAAACACTGAAAGATTTTTGTACCGTTCGTGGTTCAATCGTTCTTCGAGCTACATTAGTATGAGGCAAGCCTAAAAGCTCACTGCGTGCAAAGACCAACAAGACAAAGAAGGTCGTGATTTTAAGCCCCCCGGCTGTTCCACCAGGAGCCCCACCAAGAAACATTTGTAAAATATAGATTAGTAGCGTAACAGGTCTAGCTTGAGTATAATCAATAGAAGCAAAACCTGCTGTTCTCATGCTAACTGTTTGGAAAAAGCTGACTAGCAATTTATCAGGGATGCTGAGATTCCCAATCGTTCCCGGATTGTTCCACTCGATCAAGAGGGTTGAAACTGTTCCAGTAAATAAAATTCCTGCTGTCAAGAAGAGAACCAACTTGGTATGGAAGCGAAGCCGACGTTTTTTCTTGCTCAACTGCGTGGCCAGGTCAAACCAAACCATGAACCCTAGACCACCTGTGATGATCAAAGCAGCAAGCACTAGATTAATCAAAGGATCAGTTTGAAAAGCTACTAAACTTGTACTTCCAAAATTATCAAAACCAGCATTACAGAAAGCTGAAATAGCTACGAAGATAGAGGTAAAAATTCCTCGGCCCCAACCAAATTCCGGAACAAAACGAAAAACTTAACAGGAAGGCTCCTAGTCCTTCAACGATAAAAGTCGTCAAGAAAATCGAACGTATGAAAACCATTAAAGACTGAGTTTCTCCATAACTAAAGCTCTCCAGAATTGTTTCACGGCTACGAAGACTTAGCTTTTGCTTACTTTGAATATAAAAGACCCCTATAAAGGTCATGAGACCCAAACCACCAATCTGGATCAAAAACATACAGATTAACTGACCCCAGATGTTATATGTAGTGGCTACTGGTTGAGTAAAGAGTCCTGTCACACAGACCATGGATACTGCTGTAAAGAGATGGTCGAAATAGGTCGCTTGGGAGCTTGTTGCTTGCACAAATGGCAGACTCAAAAGGAGAGAGCCTGCGAGAATAACCAAAGCAAAACTTAAAAAAATTCGACGAGCAGGTGATAAACGCCCCAAGGTCGTGTTTATTTTTTCCGAAAATGATTTGAATAACATAGTTACATTGTACCATAAAACAGTAAAAGCAGTCACATATGACTAACAATTTCAAGACAGAGTTCTAAGGCCTTGTCAAAAGCTTCTGAACCCCAATCGCGGCTATCATAATTTTCTAAATCCGCTAGAGAGTCGGCTGTAAATAGAAGTTGACCCCAAACTACTCCTCGAAGCTGGGCAACTGCTGCAAGAGCTGCACACTCCATCTCCACAACTGCACAGCCTTCTTCCTTACGATAGGCAACCTTTTCAGCTGTCTCTCGATAAAAACCATCTGTCAACCAAGTCATAACCTCCTCGTAAGGAATTCCTAGTTGTTCCAAGACTTGCTCGATGGCTGAAACAGCTTCTACATGAACATCCATATAACGAGAAGGTGGCGCATAATGGTAACTAGCCCCTTCATCACGTAGCGCTCGAACTGGAACCAGAAAGGCATTTTCCTCTATATCGGCTAGGACGCCACAGGTTCCAGTGGAAATGATTTGCTCCACACCGTAGCCAATCAACCAATCCATAAACTGGACGGCTGGGGCAGAACCGACAGGAGCTTGAGCTAGACAAACTTTTTCGCCTTTGTAGTCCATGACATAAACAGGATAGGTTTTAGTGGCAGACACAAACTCACCAACGCACTCTACTCCTACTTCCTGAGCATAGCGGTCAATCTCCTCCTCCAAAAATGCATAGATACACTTCTTTGGCAATTGTAAATCTAATCCTTCGTGATTGGGCATGATGACTGCCTGAGGATTGTCATCAAATTCTAAAAATAGGAATGGCATGTTTTTGAATCATAAAGCACCTCCTCTAAATTTGTACTATTATAACAAAAAGCTAAACGAAAGTCAAGACGGGAGGCTAAGTCAAATCAGAAAAAAACCTACCTTAAGTAGGAAACAACAATTAAATGCTTTTTTCGTCATAATAAAATTGCTATAGCTTAGGAATTAGTTTATAATAGATTGAATTTAAAAAAGGGAGAAATCTTATGAAATTCTATTCATATGACTATGTTCTCAGTCAGATTAGTCAACAGAATTGGACCATGATTATTGTGTCGACATTCTTAGTGATTGTGACTGGATTCTTTGCATTTAAGGCTTTCAAAGATAAAAGAGGGAGTAAGTTCCGTGAATTATCGCTCATTTCTATTTTGACGTTAATTGCTTTTGTATTGATTAGCATTACGAATTTTCAAAACAGCCAATCCAATGATAATCAATTTCGTAGTTCCTTACACTTCATCGAGATTGTATCAAAAGAGTTAGGTGTTGATAAAAAAGATATTTATGTCAATACTTCAGCTACTACTGATGGAGCTATTATTAAGGTTGGCGACAATTTTTATCGTGCCATTAGCGGGACTGACCAAGATAGCTATTTGTTAGAAAAGATGGAACTCTATAAATCAGACGTTGAACTCGTGGAGGTTGAAAAATGATAAGCTTTTTTGCTACGATTGCAATTAAATTGGCCTTGGGGCTACTTTCTCTTGTTTTTGTTATTAACGTAACAGGTAAAGGAAATTTAGCACCAAGTTCTGCAGTAGATCAAATCCAGAACTTTGTTCTCGGGGGTATTATCGGTGGGGTTATCTACAATAGCTCGATTACCATCATCCAATACGTAACAATCTTAATCATCTGGACTATTCTCATCCTGCTCCTTAAATGGTTGAATACCAATATTTCCTTTTTCAAACACTTAATTGACGGGAAACCAACTATTATCATCAAAAATGGTAAGTTAGATCCTGAAGCCTGTCGCACAAAAGGTCTTGCAGCTGCAGATGTAGCTCTTAAATTGCGCGCTCAAGGAATCTTCCAATTGAAGGATGTCAAGAGAGCTGTGATTGAGCAAAACGGACAGCTGATTGTCGTAAGAATGGGTGACGAGAATCCTAAGTACCCAATCATCACAGATGGTGTTGTCCAAGTTGAAATCTTAGAAACCATTGGCAAATCCGAGGAGTGGCTAACTGAGAAATTGAAAGAAGAAGGTTTCGAAGAAGTCTCAAATATCTTTATCGCTGAATATGATAAAGGTCAATTGAATGTTGTAACCTATTAAAAAAATAAACTGATGCTTTTCGTATCAGTTTTTTGCTTTTTAGCATAAAAGGGTATATACTTAAATTAATATCTGATGTAATTTAGATAATACAAAAAATTAACGGAGGTATCCCCCATGTCAATCGAAGAAAAAAATTCAACCAAGCTAAAGGTTCTGTTAAAGAAGGTTTTGGTAAACTAACTGGCGATACAAAAAAACTCAAGCAGAAGGAGCTGCAGAAAAAGGTAGCTTCAAAAGCTAAAGAAGTTGTTAAAGATGCAAAAGAAGCTGTCGAAGGTGCAGTATCTGGTGTTAAAAACATCTTTAAAAAAGACGAAGAATAATCCTTGCTCGTCCTAAAAACTCTCCCTTCTCTTTTGAGAAAGGAGAGTTTTCTTTTATGCTTTTATGGTTGACCACCAGGGCCACCATTTCCTTGAGGGCCACCTCCGCCAGGCATCGAATTTACAATCTCAGTTTGTTTTTCACCATTGAGATAGATATCTCCACCTGTGTAGGTCGCTGTTCCATCAAAGTCAAAACCAGTTTGACCTGTCATTTTGATGGTTCCTCCATTAACTGTAATATTACCGTTTGAGTCAATTGGATCTGTGTCCCATTGACCAACTTCAACTGTCAAGTTCCCACCATTCATGGTGAAGAAAATTTCACTTTGTTGGGCGTTTTTGTTGGCCGCATTGACACCATCATCTGTTGAGTAGATGGTGATGTCTCCATCGTTGATAGTGATTGACTTACCTTCGATCCCTTCTGTAGAATTCTTAACGGTATAGGTACCACTATCAATAACTAGGTCACCTGACGCGTGAATACCATCATCACCTGCAGTAACAGTGATGGTATTGTCAGAGAGATACATGCTTCCAACAGAAGTATCGTCATCATTGTCTACTTTGACGCCATCTTCCTTGGCATCAATAGTCATGGTTGTGCCAGTGATGTTGAGTTCATCATTGACATTAAAGGCGTCTCCAACCACTGTGATGTTGTAGGTTCCACCTGTGATGTGAAGTGTATCGTTGGCCTTGATACCATTATTTTTCTTGCCATCTACATTGAGAGTTCCTTTACCATTGATGGTCAAGTCCACTTTAGAGAAGAGCGCTGCATCCGCCTTTTCGTCACTATTAGTAGCTGAATCTGATAGGCTATTGGTTGTGCCATCTGCTAGAGTTAGGTAAACATGACCAGCTGATGTTGCAGAAATAGCTGCATTGATATTGGTCATAGTCACACCGTTTAGGACGATATGTACATCGTCTGTTTTTTCAGCCGCAATCTTGATTTGAACACCATCAGATTTTCCAGAAATCACATAAGTTCCAGACTTAGAGATGGTAACGATAGAGTCTGACATAGCAACTCCTTCACCAGAAACAGTTGCAGTAGATCCAGACAGCGTCACAGTTGATGCAGATTTTTCATCATAGGAAGTATCGTAGTCCTTGTCTGTGAAATAGCTAGTTTTCTTAGCATCTGTAGTGGATGCCGTTGTTGTTGCGGTATTGCTAGCTGTTGTATTTGAAGTTGACTGGGTACAAGCTGTCACCAGTGCTAGAGTTGCTATACTCGTTAATAAGAATGTCCATTTTTTTGCTTTCATACTCAGTTCCTCGTCTTTCATTTACATGATCCTAGTCTACGGGAGTTTCCTAAAAGAAGCCTAAATTTTTTCTGAAAGTTTTCTTAATCCCATCCGAACTTCATTAATAATCATTGCTTATGGTACAAAAAAGAACAGCTTTTCGCTGTTCTTTTAGTTTTCTTTATCTGGAATTTCCTTGATAACTCGTGCTGGGTTGCCTGCCAGAACTACATTGTCACCAAAAGATTTAGTAATGACAGCTCCTGCTCCTGCAACAACGTTATCACCTAGTGTAACACCTGGAAGGACAATAACCCCACCACCTGCCCAGAAGTTCTTACCGATTGTAATTGGTTTCCCAAATTCTAAACCTGAATTTCGTTCATCTGGATCCAGTGGATGAAGGGGTGTTAAAAATTGGCAGTTAGGACCAATCATAGCATTGTCGCCAATGGTAATAGGACAAACATCCAACATGGTCAGATTCCAATTGGAATAGAAATTTTCTCCCAAATGAATATTGACACCATAATCCACTACCAAACGAGTATTGACATAGAGATTTTCACCAGTTGAGCCAAACCAGCCTTTGATGATTTCCATACCTTTTATTGGATCGACTTCTTCATTAAAGGAAGCTTGCTTTTGTCGTGCTGTTTGTGCTAGAGCACGAATTTCTGGATCGAACGGGTGATAGGGTTCTCCCGCAATCATTTTTTGGTATTCACTTTTCATATCTTGATATCCTTGTTTATTTTACAAGATTGTAGCATAGTTCTATCCTTAAAACAAGCAGCAAAGAGATAAAAAAACTAGTACATCTTTTGATGTACTAGTTTTTAATTAGAAAGGTGACTTTTCCACTACTTTACAGATTTGATTAGTCTTCTTTCTTTTTACGAGCGATAAGCCCAAATCCACTCAAGACACCTACTAAACCAAGAGCTGCAAGGCTAGCATGATCTTCAGTACCAGTATTTGGCAATTGAGGAGCATTTTCCTTAGCTGGAGTTGGTTTTGGATCCGGAGTTGGTTCTGGATCTGGAGTCGGTTTTGGATCTGGAGTTGGCTCTGGATCTGGAGTTGGTTTTGGATCTGGAGTTGGTTCTGGATCTGGAGTTGGTTCTGGATCCGGAGTTGGTTCTGGATCCGGAGTTGGTTTCGGATCTGGAGTTGGTTCTGGATCTGGAGTTGGTTCTGGATCCGGAGTCGGTTCTGGATCTGGAGTTGGCTCTGGATCTGGAGTTGGTTTCGGATCTGGAGTTGGCTCTGGATCTGGAGTTGGTTCTGGATCTGGAGTTGGCTCTGGATCTGGAGTTGGTTCTGGATCTGGAGTTGGTTTTGGATCTGGAGTTGGCTCTGGATCTGGAGTTGGTTTTGGATCTGGAGTTGGCTCTGGATCTGGAGTTGGCTCTGGATCTGGAGTTGGCACTGGATCTGGCGTTGGCACTGGATCTGGTGTTGGCACTGGATCTGGCGTTGGCACTGGATCTGGAGTTGGCTCTGGATCTGGAGTTGGTACTGGATCTGGTGTTGGCACTGGATCTGGTGTTGGCACTTTCTCATAAACGTGCTCTGTATCACCGTTTGGAAGTTTCTTAGTCTCTACGAAGCGGTAACCTGGAATATCTTTCTTCGGTTGTTCGCCGTCTTCTGTTGGATAACCTGGGATAGGATTTCCATCTTTGTCTACAAATGTAGTCACTGGTGTTACAGTTGGTGTGTATGTTGCAGAAGCTTTTGTGCCGTTCATATCTTCACGAACAACTGTTACAGATGGAGCTGTTCCTGTAAATTCAGGTTCTGGTTTGAAGGTTACTGTTCCGTCTGGGGCTACTGTGTAAGTACCAACACCTGGAATTGTCTTAGTTGTTGAACCATCGTCAAATGTAGCTGGAACATCATCATTCATTGGGACACGGCTATCGCCTTCCTTGAATGTTGGTTTACCAGACTGTTCTTGACCTTTTGGTCCAATAGTTGTAGCTGGTTCCGCTGTTGGTGTTACCGGAGTTACTGTTGGTGTGTACTTAGCGGTTACTGGTGTACCGTTCTTATCTACACGTTTAACAGTTACGCCTGTTCCTGTGCCTGTGAATGATTTTTCTGGTACGAATGTAACAGTTCCATCTGGAGCTACTGTGTATGTTCCTTCACCTGGAATTACCTTAGTTGTTGAACCATCTTCGAAGGTTGCAGGTGTATCATCATCCATCGGCACATCTGGGTTACCTGGTGTGAATGTTGGTTTGCCTGTTTGTGTTTGACCTTGAATATCTGTTGATGTTGCTGGTTCCGCTGTTGGTGTTACTGGAGTCACAGTTGGTGTGTACTTAGCTGTAACTGGTGTACCGTTCTTATCTACACGTTTAACAGTCACGCCTGTTCCTGTTCCTGTGAATGATTTTTCTGGTACGAATGTAACTGTTCCATCTGGAGCCACTGTATAAGTTCCTTCGCCTGGAATTACCTTAGTTGTTGAACCATCTTCGAAGGTTGCAGGTGTATCATCATCCATCGGCACATCTGGGTTACCTGGTGTGAATGTTGGTTTACCTGTTTGTGTTTGACCTTGTTTATCAGTTGAAGTAGCATCTTCAGCTGTTGGAACAACTGGAGTAATCTTAGGTGTGTATGTTGTTTCAGCCGGTGTACCGTTGGCATCCTTAGCTTGAACCTTAACGGCAACGACATCACCTGAGTATGACTTGTCAGTTGGTGTGAAGGTTACAACACCTGTTTCCTTATCAACTGTGAAGGTACCGATTTCTTTACCTTCTGGTGACTTAGCAACTACTGATGTAGCTGGTTGACCATTTTCGTCAAGAAGAGTAATGGTATCCTTGTCGATTGGTGCAACTGGATCACCTTCTGTGAATGTAACAGTACCAGTTTGAACCACACCTTGAGGTGCTACTGATTCAGCTGGAGTAGCTGTTGGTGTTACTGGTGTCACAGTTGGTGTGTACTTAGCGGTTACTGGTGTACCGTTCTTATCTACACGTTTAACAGTTACGCCTGTTCCTGTACCTGTGAATGATTTTTCTGGCACGAATGTAACAGTTCCATCTGGAGCTACTGTGTATGTTCCTTCACCTGGGATAGTCTTAGTTGTTGAACCATCTTCGAAGGTTACAGGTGTATCATCATCCATCGGTACGTCTGAGTTACCTGGTGTGAATGTTGGTTTACCTGTTTGTGTTTGACCTTGTTTATCAGTTGAAGTAGCATCTTCAGCTGTTGGTGTTACTGGGGTTACTGTTGGTGTGTACTTAGCTGTTACTGGTGTACCGTTCTTATCTACACGTTTAACAGTTACGCCTGTTCCTGTTCCTGTGAATGATTTTTCTGGCACGAATGTAACAGTTCCATCTGGAGCTACTGTGTATGTTCCTTCACCTGGGATAGTCTTAGTTGTTGAACCATCTTCGAAGGTTGCTGGAACATCATCATCCATTGGTACACTTGAGTTACCTTCTGTAAAGTTAGGTTTACCTTTTTGTGTCTTACCTTGGATATCTGTTGAAGTTGCTGGTTCTGCTGTTGGAAATACTGGAGTAATCTTAGGTGTGTAAGTTGTTTCTACTGCAGTACCGTTAGCATCTTTAGCTTGAACCTTAACTGGAACAACATCACCTGAGTATGACTTGTCAGTTGGTGTGAAGGTTACAACACCTGTTGCTTTATCAACTGTGAAGGTACCGATAACCTTACCGTCTGGTGACTTAGCATCTACTGAAGCTGCTGGTTGACCATTTTCGTCAAGAAGAGTAATGGTATCCTTGTCGATTGGAGCAACTGAATCTCCTTCTGTGAATGTAACAGTACCAGTTTGAACCACACCTTGAGGTCCAACTGATTCAGCTGGAGTAGCTGTTGGTGTTACCGGTGTTACTGTTGGCGTGTACTTAGCTGTAACTGGTGTACCATTCTTATCTACACGTTTAACAGTTACGCCTGTTCCTGTTCCTGTGAATGATTTTTCTGGTACGAATGTTACAGTTCCGTCTGGTGCTACTGTGTTTGTTCCTTCACCTGGGATAGTCTTAGTTGTTGAACCATCTTCAAATGTTGCTGGAACATCGTCATCCATTGGTACGTTTGAGTTACCTGGTGTGAATGTTGGTTTACCAGTTTGTGTTTGACCTTGTTTGTCAGTTGAAGTAGCATCTTCAGCTGTTGGTGTTACCGGAGTCACTGTTGGTGTGTATGTCGCAGAAGCTTTAGTTCCGTTCTTATCTTCACGAACAACAGTTACAGCAGGTGCTGTACCGATGAATGTTTTTTCTGGAACGAAGGTTACTGTTCCATCTGCAGCTACTGTGAAAGTACCTACACCGTCTACAGTCTTCGTAGTTGAACCATCTTCAAATGTTGCTGGAACATCTTCGTTGATTGGAACAGTTTTTTCTACTCCATCAACAGTAACAGTTCCACCCTTGAATTCAGGCTTACCTTTTTGAGTTGCACCTTGGATGTCTGTTGTTTTAGCTGGTGTTGCTGTCGGTGTGACAGGAACAATTTCAGGTGTGTAAGTTGTATCTACCTTGATACCATTTGAGCTTTCAGCTTGAACCTTAACAGGAGTTACTTTACCTGTGTAAGATTTATCAGTTGGTGTGAATGTTACAGTACCAGTTGCTGGGTCAATTGTGAAGTTACCGATCACGGTTGTACCGTCAGCAGCATAAGCTGGTGTCGTTGAAACTTCGTTACCATCTTTATCTAGCAATGTGTAGCTATTGTCTTTAATGGTAATAGCTTTATCTTCACCATTTACTTGAACAGTTGTTCCTGCAAAGGTTGGTGTACCGGTTTGAGTCGCACCTTGGATATCTTTTGAAGTTGCAGGGCTTGCAGTTGGAACTGCTGGCACAACCGTTGGTGTGTAGGTCGCATCTGAAGTAATGGTTGCAGTCTTACCATTAGCATTTGTAATAGTAGCAGTTGCCTGAACAGTTACTCCTTTTGCAGTACCGACAAAGTCTTTTTCTGGCGTAAATGTTACTGCTCCTGTAGTAGGATCGATAGTATAAGTTCCTTCTCCTGGAACAGTCACAGTAGTTTCATCAGTAGGTTGACCAGTTGCTGGGTCTACCAATTTCTTACTTGTGATTTTCGCAGTCTTATCGTTGCTTAACTCAAATGTAGGAGTTTGAGTTTGTGGAACATTTTGGATATCCTCAGAAACCTTGTCTGTTGGAGTGATGGTGATTGGAGTTACAGTTGGTGTGTAAGTTGCAGACGCTTTGGTTCCGTTCTTATCTTCACGAACAACGGTTACGGCTGGTGCATTACCAGTAAAGCTTGGTTCTGGAACAAAAGTTACAGTTCCGTCTGCAGCTACTGTATAAGTACCAACGCCATCGACTGTCTTAGAAGTAGATCCATCATCGAAGGTTGCTGGAACAGCATCGTTCATTGGTACACGACTGTTACCTGCAGTAAATTCAGGTTTACCAGTTTGTGTAGCCCCTTGAACACCTGTTGTTTCAGCTGGAGTTGCTGTTGGCGTTACTGGTGTTACAGTTGGTGTGTAAGTTGCTGAAGCTTTTGTTCCATTCTTATCTTCGCGGACAACTGTTACAGCTGGTGCAGTTCCGACGAATGATTTTTCTGGTACAAATGTAACAGTACCGTCTGCTGCTACTGTGTATGTACCAACACCTTCAACAGTCTTAGTTGTTGTTCCATCGTCAAATGTTGCTGGAACAGCTTCGTTGATTGGAACAGTTTTTCTACTCCATCAACAGTCACAGTTCCACCCTTGAATTCAGGCTTACCTTTTTGAGTTGCGCCTTGGATGTCTGTTGTTTCTGCTGGTGTCGCTGTTGGTGTTACTGGAACAATCTCAGGTGTGTAAGTTGTATCCACCTTGATTCCGTTTGAGCTTTCAGCTTGAACCTTAACAGGAGTTACTTTACCTGTGTAAGACTTATCAGTTGGTGTGAAGGTTACAACACCTGTTGCTTTATCAACTGTGAATGTACCGATTGGTGTTGTTCCATCTTCAGCATAAGCTGGTGTCGTTGAAACTTCGTTACCATCTTTATCTAGCAATGTGTAGCTATTGTCTTTAATGGTAATAGCTTTATCTTCACCATTTACTTGAACAGTTGTTCCTGCAAAGGTTGGTGTACCGGTTTGAGTCGCACCTTGGATATCTTTTGAAGTTGCAGGGCTTGCAGTTGGAACTGCTGGCACAACCGTTGGTGTGTAGGTCGCATCTGAAGTAATGGTTGCAGTCTTACCATTAGCATTTGTAATAGTAGCAGTTGCCTGAACAGTTACTCCTTTTGCAGTACCGACAAAGTCTTTTTCTGGCGTAAATGTTACTGCTCCTGTAGTAGGATCAATAGTGTAAGTTCCTTCTCCTGGAACTGTCACAGTAGTTTCATCAGTAGGTTGACCAGTTGCGGGATCCACCAATTTCTTACTTGTGATTTTCGCAGTCTTATCGTTGCTTAACTCAAATGTAGGTGTTTGTGTTTGAGGAACATTTTGAACATCCTCAGAAACCTTGTTTGTAGGAGTCACCGTGATTGGAGTTACAGTCGGAGTGTACTTAGCCGTAGCAGTCTTAAGGTATTCATCACGAACTGTTCCATCTTTATCTCTTCCGACAGGTGCTGTTACTGATACGGTAACACCTCTTGCAGTACCAGTAAATCCTGGCTCTGGAACAAAGGTTACTTACCAGTAGCATCGTCAATGCTGTAAGTTCCTTCGCCTGCTACTGTTACAGAGGTTGCATTGGTTACTTGACCAGTCGCTGGATCCACCAATTTAGCAGGGTATTCCAAGCTTGGAGTGACAGATATCTTTTCGCCATTAGCATTAGTTGTAGTTGTGTTAAAGGTTGGGGTACCAGTTTGAGTCGCACCTTGGACATCTGTTGAAGTCTTATCTACCCCTTCAATTTCCGTTGGTGTAACAGTTGGGATATAAAGACCATCCATTGTGTTTAATACTGTATCAACGTTGGCTTCCTTATCTGGGAATTTAGTTGACCAACCTGTGTCATAGCCATTGCTATCTGTACGACGGATAGAGATTCCATCAGCGGTGCCTAGGAATTTATCTTCTGGGATGAACTCCACATCAACAAGAAGTTCCGTTTGGAGTGATCTTATATTTCCCTTGACCAGCTACAGCATAGTAGCCATCTGCGCCAGGTGTTACGACTTGCCCTGTACGGTTATCGATCATTTGTGGAGCTACTGTTTCATCAATTTTTGCTGACTCAGTTAGGCTATAGCCTTGCAAACCTCGAGCAGTAAAGGCTACAGTTGCAGTTTGCTTCGCCCCTTGAAGACCACTTGTTTCTTTGACTTCTCCTTTTGGTGGGTGAGTGATTTGAGTCTTAAAGTCCTCAACCTCCCCTGAAAAGGCCATTCCTGTCGGACTCTCAATTTGAGCAGCATCCTTAGCAATTCGTAACCGTACTCCTAGTTCGTTGACACTAGGATCGATATAGGTTTTGCTCTTGGTGAATCTTAGGGTAACGGCTCCATCCTTAGTAATGGTTGCTAAATCAGAGCGTTCGTCTTCATCAAAGGTACCGTTTGGTTAAAGTCAACCCAACCATAAATATTGGCTTGAGGCGCCCCGTCTGTATGAGCTTCAACAGTAATCGTATAATTCCCTGGTTTTGTACGATCCATCTTGATCAACTCATTGGTTTTTCCTTTGAGGTCATTCGGAAGCAATTGGTCGATGCCTTCATCAGCAGTGGTCGCCTTGTCATCACCAGTCCAATCAAGGGTATTGTTTTCATCCATATCAGGGACTCAAGTGACCGAGATAAGGTTGGTTTACTTTCTTACCGGTAATCCCATCAACAGTTGCAATTGAATGAACTGCCTTACCGTATGATTCAGGCGCATCTCCTTCATCAAGTGGGAAGAAACCAAGCATTGCTGATTGTTTACCTGAAGATGCGATATATAATCCAATTTCAGAAGCGCCACGTGTCATGACCATAGGTACGGCAATCGTGTTTGAAGAAACGTTAGGACCAAATACGCCTGTTCCTAAACCACCTGTCTTCAAGTCTGCGCTTCCATAGTATTTCCATGCTACAGTTTTCCCTTCTTCACCCACACCAGTTGCTCTACGTAAAAGGTTTAAGTTAAGTCCATTAAAGTTAACTCCATCAATATTTACAACGTTATTAGGTTTTGTAGGATCGAATAAGTTATTTGTATCTTGAGGAACATAGTTTTTCGTATTTGGGTTATTACTTTTTAACCATTCCCCAACATGTTGCCAACCTGAACCGTTTGTAGTGAAGAGTACTAACTCACCTGGGTTAGCTGATTCACCATCCGCCATGACAATAGCAGGTTTGACCGCTTTCCCGCGGAAGGTCGCAGAAATTTCAAACTGAACACCGATATTTCCACCGTTGAATTCTGAAGAAATCGTAGTTTGTTTATTACCAGTGTCGATCCCTTCTTTACGGATTTCAGTCCATCTATTTTGTGGATCCGCAATTACTTTTGCTTCTTCTTTATTATTAAAAGCAGCTCTTGTTGTTGCATCACGAATAGAGTTGATATAACCATTTTTAGCGTTTGGATCATAGGTTGCTTTTTCTGCTTCTGTTGCTCCTCGCTCTTCAAGACGTTTTTTATAGAGTTCAGTTGCTTGGAATGGTTTCAAAGACTTAACCTTGATGGTAACTACATAGCCTGGCATTATTTCCTTAGTATAGGTAGCACCAACTTGGAGTGCAAGTTTGCCATCTGAAGTTGTCGTTGTACCTGTCCAGTTAGCCTTATCCCCAAAGTCCAACCATGAGATTTGACTCGCCAAATCCGCTGCTTTTATATCTGTTGTAAATCCTGGTTTTTCAACTTTTGGAGTTGAAGTTGCGTCTTCAACGTCTGCACCAATTCCAGTAGCTGTTGCAGTATCTGCACGGAAGGCAGTATTCTTATCAATCTCTTTACCATTACGAGGGTCGTTTTTACCTGTATTCGCAATTGAATTTGTACCTTCAGCTGGTTTTGTGTTTTCTGCAGGTTTTACCTGTAGTGGCTTCTGTCTTTATCAGGAGCTGCTACTTCTGTTTCGGCTACAGCTTTTTCTTTGTTTTTAAGTTTAGAATTGACAATTGTTACAAGTGATTGGTAAGCTGCATCCAATTCAGCTTGGCTTGTAGCAGAAGTAAGTACATTTTTAGCATTAGCAAGACCTACCTTAAGAATTTCAACGCTCTCGTCCGTCTTGTTGCTGTATTTACCATTTGCTACGTTTGCTTCAATTTCAGCAACGTAAGCTGCCAATTTTTCGCTATTTAGCTCAGGTTTTACTTCAGTAGAAACTGCAGGTGCTGCTTCTGCTTGATACGTTACTTCTTTAGCAGGTGCTGCTTCTGTAGTTTGAGGAGTTTCTGCCTTGTCAACTTCTGTTGTAGCTACAACTCCATCAGCTTGTTTTTCTTCAGTTACTTCATCAGCTCCAACACCTGTAGCTGTTCCAAGCATGACTAAAGTTCCTAGTAAAACTGAACAAACTCCTACATTTAACTTACGAATCGAAAATCGACTAATACGGTCATTAAACAAATCATTTTTCACTAACATTACCTCCAAGTTGCATAAAATTTAACTTAGTTTAGAATAAATATGTATTTACTATTCATTATTTTTTTCGTAAACTACCCACTGTTATATTTTTATCATGCCAGTCCTTGAATACCAAGCATTTTTTTCTCAATTTTTTTGGAAAAAAATTTTTTTCTACTTTTTATAGCTCAAATTATTTTGTAAATCATATAAAAAAATCAATATACCTTTTCTATATATTTAATACAAAAAAAGAGGGAAGACCCTCTTTTTGTTTAAGCATTATTTTATTCGCTTACTTCAACAGTTTCAACGACTTCTTCTACAGTCGTATCAACTGGAGCTTCTTCTTGTGAATCTGCAAGGAGTGACTCTTCATTGACTGCTTGTGGTTCAAGGTTACGGTAGCGAGCCATACCAGTACCAGCTGGGATGATTTTACCGATAATAACATTTTCCTTGAGACCAAGGAGATGGTCTTTCTTACCACGGATGGCCGCGTCTGTAAGGACACGAGTTGTTTCCTGGAAGGAAGCAGCTGACAAGAAACTATTTGTTTCAAGTGAGGCTTTGGTGATTCCCATAAGGACTGGACGACCAGTTGCTGGAACACCACCTGCGATAAGAACATCTTTGTTGGCATCTGTAAAGTCATTGATGTCCATGAGAGTACCCATGAGAAGGTCTGTATCACCTGGATCCATGACACGGACTTTACGGATCATTTGACGAACCATTACCTCGATGTGTTTGTCTCCGATTTCTACCCCTTGGCTACGGTAAACTTTTTGTACTTCACCGAGGAGGTAAGTTTCAACTGATAAGACATCACGTACAGCAAGGAGACGTTTTGGTTGGATAGAACCTTCTGTCAATGCTGCACCACGAGAGATTTGATCGCCAACCTCTACACGCATACGGGCTGTGAATGGTACCACGTATTCGCCTTCGCCAGTTTCGCCTTTAACGAAGACTTTCTTGGTACGAGTTGAAGCATCTTCTTCGATTGCTGTAACTTCTCCTTTGACTTCTGTGATGACCGCTTCCCCTTTAGGATTGCGGGCTTCAAAGATTTCTTGGACACGAGGAAGACCCTGAGTGATATCGGTATTTGAGGCAACCCCACCCGTGTGGAAGGTACGCATTGTAAGCTGTGTACCAGGTTCCCCGATAGATTGGGCAGCGATTGTACCAACTGCTTCACCAACTTCAACCGCATCACCAGTCGCCAAGTTGATACCGTAACAGTGACGGCAGACACCATGACGAGTGTTACATGTAAATACAGAGCGGATAGTTACTTCTTCAACACCGGCATTAACGATTTCACGAGCCTTGTCTTCTGTGATCAATTCATTTGGACCAATGATAACTGCACCAGTTTCTGGGTGTTTAACAGTTTTCTTAGTGTAACGACCATTGAGACGTTCTTCTAGAGACTCAATCATCTCTTTACCTTCAGTAATAGAACGGATCAAGAGTCCACGGTCAGTTCCACAGTCATCCTCACGAATGATAACGTCTTGGGCAACGTCAACCAAACGACGAGTCAAGTAACCTGAGTCGGCTGTCTTAAGGGCCGTATCGGTCATACCTTTACGGGCACCGTGAGTTGAGAAGAACATTTCGAGTACTGACAAACCTTCGCGGAAGTTTGACAGGATTGGCAATTCCATGATACGTCCGTTCGGAGCAGCCATCAGACCACGCATACCGGCAAGCTGTGAGAAGTTTGAGATGTTACCACGGGCTCCAGAATCCATCATCATAACGATAGGGTTCTTAGGATCTTGGTTGGCAACCAAACGTTTCTCGAGTTTTTCACGGGCAGCACGCCATTCAGCTGTAACAGCATTGTAGCGTTCGTCATCTGTGATCATACCACGACGGAATTGTTTTGTGATTTGTTCTACACGTTTGTGTGATTCTTCGATGATTTCAGCCTTGTCTTCAACAACTGGAATATCGGCGATACCCACTGTCAAACCTGCAAGAGTTGAATGGTGGTAACCGAGGTTCTTCATACGGTCAAGTAGGGCAGATGTTTCTGTCGTACGGAAACGTTTGAAGATTTCAGCGATGATATTTCCAAGGTTTTTCTTCTTGAATGGTGGGTTGAGTTCAAGTCCATCGATAGCTTCCTTGATATTTCCACCTAATGGCAAGAAGTACTTAGCCGGAACACCTTCTGTCAAGTTAGCGTTAGTTGGCTCTTGCAAGTAAGGTAGTCCTTCTGGCATGATATCGTTGAAGAGGATTTTACCAACAGTTGTAAGCAAGATTTTGTGTTTTTGCTCTTCTGTCCATGGTTTGTTAAGGCTATCTGTTGCGATACCAACACGTGAGTGGAGGTGAACATAACCATTACGGTAAGCCATGACAGCTTCGTCACGGTCCTTGAAGACCATACCTTCGCCTTCACGACCAGCTTCTTCCATAGTCAAGTAGTAGTTACCCAAAACCATGTCCTGAGATGGAGTAACAACTGGTTTCCCATCTTTAGGGTTCAAGATATGCTCAGCAGCAAGCATCAAGATACGAGCTTCTGCTTGGGCTTCTTCTGAAAGTGGTACGTGGATGGCCATTTGGTCACCGTCAAAGTCGGCATTGTAGGCTTCACAGACAAGCGGGTGCAAGCGAAGGGCTTTACCGTCAATCAAGACAGGTTCAAAGGCTTGGATACCCAAACGGTGAAGGGTAGGTGCGCGGTTCAAAAGTACTGGGTGTTCTTTGATAACTTCTTCGAGGATATCCCAGATACGTTCATCTCCACGTTCTACCAAGCGTTTAGCTGCTTTAACGTTTTGAACGATATCGCGCGCAACGATTTCACGCATGACGAATGGTTTAAAGAGCTCGATTGCCATTTCACGTGGCACACCACATTGGTACATCTTAAGAGTTGGACCAACGGCAATAACAGAACGTCCTGAGAAGTCAACACGTTTACCGAGCAAGTTTTGACGGAATCGTCCTTGTTTCCCTTTGAGCATGTGGCTCAATGATTTAAGTGGACGGCTACCTGGTCTGTAATTGGACGACCACGACGGCCATTGTCAATCAAAGCGTCAACCGCTTCTTGAAGCATACGCTTCTCATTTTGAACGATGATACCTGGTGCGTTCAACTCAAGCAAACGAGCCAAACGATTGTTACGGTTGATAACACGACGGTAAAGGTCGTTCAAGTCAGATGAGGCAAAACGGCCACCATCCAACTGCAACATTGGACGAAGATCTGGTGGAATAACTGGAAGGATGTTAAGAACCATCCATTCAGGCTTGTTGCCAGACTTGTGGAAAGCATCCAAAACATCCAAACGACGGATAGCTTTGACACGTTTTTGTCCAGTAGCTGTTTTTAACTCTTCTTTAAGTTCAGCAATTTCTTTTTCAAGATCTACTTGTTTCAAGAGGTCTTGGATAGCTTCAGCACCCATTTTGGCAACGAATGAACCATGACCAAACTCACGCAAGCGTTCACGGTATTCACGCTCTGTCATGATAGACTTGTGCTCAAGTGGTGTATCTTTTGGATCAATCACCACATAAGCTGCAAAATAGATAACTTCCTCGAGGGCACGAGGACTCATGTCAAGGGTCAAGCCCATACGGCTTGGAATTCCCTTGAAATACCAGATATGAGATACAGGAGCTTTTAACTCGATGTGTCCCATACGTTCACGACGAACTTTTGTACGCGTTACTTCAACACCACAACGGTCACAAACAATCCCTCTGTAACGAATGCGTTTATATTTACCACAAGCACATTCCCAGTCTTTTGTAGGACCAAAGATCACTTCGTCAAAGAGTCCTTCACGTTCTGGTTTCAACGTACGGTAATTGATTGTTTCAGGTTTTTTGACTTCTCCATAAGACCATGAACGGACTTTACTTGGAGAAGCTAGTGTGATTTGCATACTTTTAAAACGATTTACATCAACCACTATTTCTTCCCTTTCTATTATAAGTGAACTGCTTATTCTTGTTCAGCAGCTTCTTCTGTTGTTTCCGCTTTTGCATTTTCTTCTGCTTCAAAGGCTGCTTTAGCCTCTTGAGCTGCTCTTTCGCGGGCTTTTTCAAGGTCATCTACGTGGATGACATCTTCGTCCATTCCTTCATCAAGGTCACGAAGTTCCACTTCTTGATCGTCTTCGTCAAGGACACGCATGTCAAGACCAAGAGATTGCAATTCTTTTACAAGAACTCGGAATGATTCTGGAACACCTGGTTTTGGAATTGGTTTTCCTTTTGTAATGGCTTCATAAGCTTTCAAACGTCCGTTGATATCGTCAGACTTGTAAGTCAAGATTTCTTGAAGGACATTTGACGCACCATAGGCTTCAAGCGCCCAAACCTCCATCTCACCGAAACGTTGTCCACCAAACTGAGCTTTACCTCCGAGTGGTTGTTGTGTAACGGTTGAGTATGGTCCGACTGAACGAGCGTGCAATTTATCATCAACCATGTGGTGGAGTTTGATCATGTACATGACACCAACTGACACACGGTTATCAAATGGTTCACCAGTACGTCCATCGTATAGGATTGTCTTAGCATCGCTGTCCATACCTGCTTCTTTGACAGTATCCCAAAGATCTTCAGAACTTGCTCCGTCAAAGACCGGTGTTGCGATGTGGATGCCAAGAGTACGAGCTGCCATACCAAGGTGAAGCTCCATAACCTGACCGATATTCATACGTGATGGCACCCCAAGTGGGTTCAACATGATATCGACTGGAGTTCCGTCTGGAAGGTAAGGCATGTCTTCTACAGGAACGATACGAGAGACAACCCCTTTGTTCCCGTGACGTCCGGCCATCTTATCTCCGACCTTGATCTTACGTTTTTGTGCGATGTATACGCGAACCAGCATGTTGACACCAGATTGCAATTCATCACCGTTTGCACGTGTAAAGATTTTAACATCACGAACGACACCATCGGCACCGTGTGGTACACGAAGGGAAGTATCACGAACTTCGCGAGATTTGTCACCGAAGATAGCGTGCAAGAGACGCTCTTCAGCAGAAAGATCTTTTTCACCCTTAGGTGTTACTTTACCTACAAGGATATCTCCTTCTTTAACCTCAGCACCGATACGGATGATACCCATTTCGTCAAGGTCTTTAAGGGCATCTTCACCAACGTTTGGAATTTCACGAGTGATTTCTTCAGGCCCAAGCTTTGTATCGCGAGTTTCTGATTCGTATTCTTCGAGGTGAACCGATGTGTAAACATCGTCTTTCACCAAACGTTCGCTCATGATAACGGCATCCTCGAAGTTGTAACCTTCCCATGTCATGTAGGCAACGATTGGGTTTTGTCCAAGCGCCATTTCACCTTTTTCCATAGAAGGTCCATCAGCGATAAAGTCACCTTTTTCGATGACATCGCCAACTCGAACAAGGGTACGTTGGTTATAAGCAGTACCTGAGTTTGAACGACGGAATTTTTGGATGTGGTAAACATCAAGGGAACCATCTTCACGGCGAACTTCTACTTTGTCCGCATCCGCATAGGTAACCTTACCACCATGTTGTGCAATAACTGCCGCTCCTGAGTCATGGGCTGCTTGGTATTCCATACCAGTACCAACGAAAGGCGCTTTAGGATCGATCAACGGTACAGCCTGACGTTGCATGTTGGCACCCATGAGGGCACGGTTGGAGTCATCGTTTTCCAAGAAAGGAATACATGCTGTCGCAACGGCAACTACCTGTTTAGGAGAAACGTCCATATAATCAACGCTTGATGCTGGATATTCTTGGTTAACCCCTTGGTGACGTCCCATGACAACTTTTTCAGCAAAGTTCCATCTGCGTTTAATTTAGAGTTAGCCTGCGCTACTGTGTATTCATCTTCTTCGTCGGCAGTCAACCAAACGATTTCGTTGGTTACTTTTCCAGTTGCACGGTCAACTTTACGGTATGGTGTTTGAATGAAACCATACTTGTTGAGGTGTCCGTATGAAGACAAGTTGTTGATCAAACCGATGTTTGGTCCTTCAGGTGTTTCGATTGGACACATACGACCATAGTGAGTGTAGTGCACGTCACGCACTTCATATCCAGCGCGGTCACGTGTCAAACCACCAGGCCCTAAGGCAGACAAACGACGTTTGTGAGACAACTCAGAAAGTGGGTTGTGTTGGTCCATGAACTGTGACAACTGTGATGAACCAAAGAACTCTTTGACTGCAGCTGTTACAGGACGAATGTTGATGATTTGTTGAGGTGTCAACACTTCGTTATCTTGAACAGACATACGTTCACGAACATTACGTTCCATACGAGAAAGTCCTAGACGAACTTGGTTAGCAAGCAATTCACCAACTGCACGGATACGACGGTTCCCAAGGTGGTCGATATCGTCCACACGACCAATTCCTTCAGCCAAGTTAAGGAAGTAACTCATCTCAGCAAGGATGTCTGCTGGTGTGATCGTGCGAACCTTGTCATCTGGATTTGCATTACCAATGATAGTTACAACACGGTCTGGATCAGTCGGAGCAACTACCTTGAATTTTTGAAGAACAACTGGTTCTGTCAATACTGCTGAGTCATTTGGAGTGTAGACAATCTTGTTCAAATCACCATCCAAGTGACCTTCGATGCTTTCAATAACATCGCGGGTCATGACAGTCCCTTTTTCTACCAAGATTTCACCAGTTTCAGGATCTACCAATGGTTCTGCAATCGTAAGGTTAAGCAAGCGAGTCTTGATATTGAGTTTCTTGTTAATCTTGTAACGTCCAACAGCTGCCAAGTCATAACGACGTGGGTCGAAGAAACGAGCCACAAGCAAGGTACGTGAACTCTCAGCAGTTTTTGGTTCACCTGGACGAAGACGCTCATAAATTTCTTTCAAAGCTTCGTCTGTACGAGAGTCCATTGGGTTTTTATGGATATCTTTTTCAAGAGTGTTGCGAACCAACTCGCTGTCCCCAAAGATATCAAAGATTTCGTCATCGCCTGAGAAACCAAGAGCACGAACCAAAGTCGTAAACGGAATTTTACGAGTACGGTCGATACGAGTATAGGCGATGTCTTTTGAGTCACTTTCCAGTTCCAACCAAGCTCCACGGTTAGGGATAACAGTTGAACCGTAGCCCACTTTACCGTTTTTGTCTACTTTATCATTAAAGTAAACACCTGGAGAACGTACCAACTGTGATACGATAATACGTTCACCACCGTTGATGATGAAAGTACCCATCTCAGTCATGATTGGGAAATCTCCAAAGAAGACTTCTTGAGTTTTGATTTCGCCAGTTTCTTTGTTAATCAAGCGGAAAGTTACAAAGATTGGTGCTGAATAACTAGCATCATGGATGCGAGCTTCTTCAAGCGTATATTTAGGTTCTTTGATTTCGTAGCCAACAAATTCTAACTCCATTGTTTCTGTGAAGTTTGAAATTGGCAATACATCTTCAAACACTTCCTTCAGACCATGGTCTAGGAAATCTTTAAATGAATCAGTTTGAATTTCAATCAAATTTGGTAAGTCAAGAACTTCTTTTAATTCTTGAAAAAAACTACGACGGGTACGATGTTTCCCGTATTGAACGTCATGTCCTGCCAAGATGATTCTCCTTTGTAAATAAAGTTCCAAGCTTAGTCGCCTAAGCTAATAATTATCGTTTAATGGTTCTAAAACCCCTATCAACTTATCCCCCTTGACTAATTTTTCAGAATCTTTAAATCTCTGTTACAGATGCAAAAAAATACCGAAAAAAAGCACAAAAAGAGCAGTTAAATCCGACTTTTTTTCAGGAGATTTAACTGCTGTGAGCCTTGTCCGGACAATATTTCAGACAAAACCTACGACAAATGATTATTCATATTATACCTAATTTTCTCTGATTTTTTTCAAGGGCTTTGCTTGTTTTTTTCTTACTTTAGTATAGATGTGGCTTGTTTTCTGAAAAGGTAGTTTTCTAAGAAAAATAGTTGTTGTTAAGTAAATAGGACAGGTTCTATTAATGAACCTACCGGCCAACTAAAAACTTTCTCTCTTTAGATTGTGAGTTGGTATCTTGTATACTGAAAAATGAATAAAAACAATTTAATAAAAAAAGAGATAACACTAATCAATGCAACTTGCTTGACAAAAAGCTTTACTTAGTGGTTTAATATACCCCATAAGGGTATATTTGGAGGTGCCTATGTTTCACTTATTTACAAAAATTGATAGTATTTCTACTAGCGAATTAGAAGCTAAACTAAAGGAACCTATTCAGCTACTGGACGTTCGAACGCCTACAGAATTCCGTAGAGGCCATATCAAAAACGCAAAAAAATGTCCCCTAACTGAAATCGGTTCTTATAAGCCCACGACAAAAAGAAACACTCTATGTCATTTGTCATTCTGGTGTGCGTAGTAAGATGGCTGCTAAAAAGCTAAAGAAAAAAGGCTATGATGTCATCAATGTCCGAGGTGGTATGAGCGCATGGACAGGTAAGGTCATCTAAAAGTTTAAAGGAGAAAGCCAATGAAAATTATCATTGTCGGAGGAGTTGCAGGCGGTATGTCAGCAGCAACCCGTCTCAGACGTCTCATGGAAGACGCTGAGATCATTATTTTTGAGAAAGGGCCCTTTGTTTCCTTTGCCAACTGTGGCCTTCCTTACTATGTTTCAGGAGAAATTGCAAACCGTGATAGTTTATTGGTCCAAACTCCTGAAAGTCTCAAAGCACGCTTTAATCTGGATGTTCGTCCTTTCCATGAGGTCATCAGCATTTCACCAGCAGAGCACACTGTGACCGTACGCCATGATGGACAGGAATTGACAGAAAGCTACGACAAGTTGATCCTCTCCCCAGGAGCTAAACCATTTGTTCCTACCCTTGAAGGTTTGGCAGAAGCTAAGAATGCCTACACACTCCGCAATGTTCCCGATCTTGACGAGATTGTGGCGGCCTTGGACAATCATCCAAAAGAAGCTGTCGTTATCGGTGCAGGCTTTATCGGGCTTGAAATGGCTGAAAACCTGGCAAAACGTGGCTTGCATGTCACCATCGTTGAAAAAGCTCCTCATGTCTTGCCACCATTAGATCAGGAAATGGCAGCCTTTGTCCAAGCAGAATTACTGGCAAACGGTGTCCGTGTTATCACTTCCCAGTCTGCGACTCGATTTGAAGACCAAGGAAAAATCATCGTTCTCGAAAATGGTCAAAAGATTACTTCTGACCTCACCATCCTTTCTGTCGGTGTTGAACCTGAAAACGGTCTGGCCAAAGCTGCGGGGATTGAACTGGGACTTCGTGGCGGGATCCTGGTCGATGAACATTACGAAACCAGTCAAAAAGATATTTTTGCAGTTGGGGATGCCATCGTCGTCAAGCAAGAGATTACGGGCCAAGATGCTCTCATCTCTCTCGCTTCTCCTGCCAATCGTCAGGGACGCCAAGTCGCGGACGTCATCGCAGGACTCGGTCGTACAAACAAGGGCAGTATCGGCACTGCTATCGTTCGTGCCTTTGATATGACAGCTGCTTCGACTGGTCTCAGCGAGCGTATTCTTAGCATGAATCAACTTCCTTACAAGGCGCTTCATGTCAGTGGTAAAGACCACGCTGGTTATTATCCAGGCGCTACTGAGATGACCTTGAAGCTCCTCTTCGAACCAAATACTGGAAATCTATGGTGCCCAAGGAGTTGGGAAGAAAGGTGTTGACAAGCGAATTGATATCCTAGCAACTGCTATCAAGGGAAATCTCACCGTCTTTGACTTACCAGAGTTAGAGTTTACCTATGCGCCACCATTTGGCTCTGCCAAGGATCCCGTCAATATGCTGGGCTACGCAGCCTTGAACCTTATCGAAGGTCTCAGCGACAACGTTCAATGGTACCAGCTCGAAGACGAACTGGCTAAGGGAAAGAAATTCCTAGATGTACGGACAAGTGGCGAATTCCAGAGTGGTCGACTCAAAGTCGATACCATTCATATTCCCCTAAACGAACTACGGGAACGCTTGGATGAACTAGACAAAAATCAAAACTACATCGTCAGCTGCCACAGTGGTTTACGTAGCTATATCGCAGAGCGTATCCTCAAGCAAGCAGGATTTACCGTCCAAAACCTTGACGGCGCTTATTCACTATACAAAATGGCTAACCCAGAAGGAGTAGAATATGGTAACTAATATCAGCATGGCTGACTTTTATGAAAAATATCAAAATGAGCATCTAGATCTTATAGATGTCCGTGAAGCACATGAATTCCAAGCAGGACATGCACCAGGTGCCAAAAATCTTCCGTTAAGTACTTTGGAGCAAACCTACAAAGAGCTCAAACCGGACCATGAATACCATGTCATCTGTCAGGGTGGAGTGCGTTCCGCCTCTGCCTGCCAATTTCTCAGCGCCCAAGGCCTCACCGTTACCAATGTAGAAGGTGGTATGAATGCTTGGCCTGGTGATGTTGAATAAATAAATAAATAAAAAAATTCAAAAAGAGCAGTTGGTTTACTCTAAAGAAAACCAACTGCTCTTTTACTATTCTATCAACTTTTCAAGTAAGCCTTTATTCTGTTACTTCCGTTTAATCAAGTATTTAACTGCCTTTTCCAATCTTTCCTTCTGCGCTTGAGGGTCGCCTAAAGGTTCATTAATACAAGCTGTTAAATTCTCGGTTATCATCAACTCAATAATACGATCAACGCTTGAACGAACTGCTGTTAATTGGGTGATGATATCGACACAATCCCGCTCTTCCTCCATCATTTTTTGGATACCCCGCAATTGACCTTCTGAGCGTTTGAGGCGTGTAATGTACTTTGATTTTGTCATCTATTTATCCTTAAACGATTTTTTTACATTATATCTCTAATAAAGCCCTTTGTCAAAAGGATCACTTATCTTAAAGATAAAACCTCCTAGTTCTCCACTCTGACTCTCGTAACAATACCATCTTTATCTGTAACAGAGAATTCAGACGAGGAAATCCATCTAAGTTGCTCTTGCCAATCCTGTGCTTGCGTAAACAAATTGACCAAAAACTCTTCTTTGTTCTCAACTTCAATGACATAGTAGGCTAGCCCCACCATTCCTTGCTCACGAGGAGCTAAGTTTTTACCACCCCATTCATTTACTGCTAGATGATGGTGATAAGCTCCTGATGCTATCCAACTGGCATGTGGAATCGTGAATTTATCTTCAAGACCAAGAGACTCTTGGTAGAATGCACTCGCTTCTCGGCTATTCTTCACAGATAGGTGAACATGGCCCATGCGAGTGCCACTTGCGATTGCAAAAGGCTCTATGCCTCGTCCTAGTTCATAGATATCTTGGAACGGTTAACTGAACAGTCCCATATTTGGTTTCAAATTTCTGTGAATAGATTCCGTTACGACTATTACCAGAATTATAGCCTACTTTTTCGTAAGGCTCATCCCCTAAAAAGGCTGACAATTCTGCTTGAAGCAGACCATTCATAGCTGTTTCAAGAGAAGTAAGGAAAAATTCATCAATATCTTGTTTTTGGGCTAGGGAAGTTATGTAGTTCTTTAGTAAACTGAGTCATAGGAATAAATCTAGTAATGTTTCGCAACTCTACTATAACGAATTTATTCCTTTTTGTATTTACACAACTTTTTTTTACACTACCAGAGGTTATTAAAAAAATTGAATTATCTTTTTAAAGAAAAATTCAATTTTTTTATGATAAAAATATTAGACGGAGGTTTTTATAATATGAAACAATTTTGGATCAAACTATTAGAGAATCGAAACGATTACTTTCGTTGTATCTTAGGCGCTTATCTATTTATGATATTAGTTGGATTACTAACGTCAACTCCACATGATATATTTCTTGCCTTAACTCCAGTTTCAGTTTTTAACATTAGGGAGCTTTTTGTCGCTGGGTCTGTTCTAGTACTCTTTGCTCAAAAAAATACCTTTTTTTAAGTATTTCCGAAGTCAATATTTTGTTATTAAATATTGTTCTATTGGTCTCCATTTATAAAAGCATGTCCTTTTTCTTATCCCTAGGTCTGCTATTACTGGCATTAGTATTGTATATAGGCAGCTTTTTAAGAAAAGAAAAACTTTCTTTTTCATATCTGCTCGTCATTTTATTCACAACACCTCGCCTCTTGACATTGGCCAGTTCAAACTTCCAAGATACTGCACTTGAGTTTCATGCTTTCAATTTGGCAGACACTCGATTTAACATTATTATTTGGCCTGTAATCTTTGCTGGTTTGCTTTCAGGAACCACCCTTCTTTTAATTAACAACTCCCCTCTTAAGCAATATTTAGAACGCTACAGAAAATTACTAACCTATGTTATACTTTCACTAGCCACTCTCTATGTAGTCTATCTATCAGTCGTTTTTGTTTATAAAGTGAAAACCTTTGATGGTTCTACCTTTGATATTGGTCTATTCTCACAGATGTTTCATCGCATGAGCACCGACTTGAGCGCTATCACAACACTCGAGCGCGATCGAGTATTATCTCACTTTGCAGTTCACATCTCACCCATTTTCTATCTGATGTTACCTTTCTATAAGCTTTTCCCACATGTTGAAACTTTAGAAGTGCTACAAATTTGGGTTGTATTCTCTGCAGTAATTCCTCTAAGATTGCTTCTCTCCAAATTGAATCTATCGAAATTGGCAAACATTTTGACAATTCTTTGGTTCGTACTTTTACCTGTATTAACTACAGCAGGAGGTTATCATCTGCACGAAAATTGTTTCTTGGTCCCTTTGATTTTTTGGGTATTCTATTTCATAGTAAATGAAAAGAAGTGGGGGATTCTCATATCCACTATCCTACTACTTTTAGTCAAAGAAGATGCCTTTATCTATGTCTTCAGCATAGGAATATTCTTCTTAACCCAGAAACGTTTTAATCTTACCACCAAAACTAAGAAATGGCTAATTATTACTGAATTCCTTTTGCCAGTTCTATACTTCACTCTAGCATTGTTAATCCTGAGCACATTCGGAGAAGGCGGGATGGTCTCTCGATTCGATGCGTTCTTACTAAAAGATGAAAATGGCGTTTTAACTGTATTTAAAAATCTAATTCTTCATCCAAGTTTTGCTATTAGTCATTTGTTTATGGCCAAAAAACTAGGCTATTTATTCCTGATGTTAGCTCCTATGTGTTTTCTACCGCTATTGCAACGCAACTGGTCAACTTATTTTTTAGCTATACCTTTAGTAGTTATTAATTTATTACCAGATTGGCCTTATCAATACGATATCGGCTTCCAATATAGTTATGGTAGTGGAGCCTTACTCTTCATAATGGCCTTGCTTGCTTTAGAAGATTTAAAAGAACACAAACTCATGAAAGAAAAAATGGTGATTTCAGTCATTTTTGTGGGTATTATTTTTTCTGGTACTTTTCTTCATCGTCTCACTCATAATTGGTCTTCTAACATTGCCTATTACCAACAAAACAAGGACAAATACGATGCAATTAGATATGGCCTAGAAATTCTACCAGAAGATGCCTCAATCGTTGCAGAAGGAGGCTATACACCTGCACTTAGAAAACATCAGGCCCTATACGATATCTTCTATCACAACCAGCGAAAAGCTGACCCATCAATTGATTATGTCGTAATTCCACGAGAACAAAAAGGGAAAAACGATGTCTATGATCCTTTAATTACCAGTTATGAAACACTAGGGTATAAAGAAAGTAAGTACGCAACAAAAGAACTTTTCATTCTCGAAAAACCTGAATAAAAAAAGAGCAGTTCAAACTACTTTTAAAGCAGATTGAACCGCTCTTTTCTAATTTCTTACTCTAACTCGCGTAACAATGCCATCATCGTCAGTCATAGAGAACTCTGAAGAAGAAAGCCACTTAGTGATGGCCTTGCTAGTTGGAGATTGAGCAAATACTTTTAATAATTCCTCTTTGTTCTCAACTTCAACGACATAGTAGGCAAGACCCGCCATTCCTTGCTCACGTCGAACTAAGTTTTTGCCACCCCATTCATTTACAGCTAGATGATGGTGATAAGCCCCCGATGCAATCCAACTGGCATGTGGAATCGTGAATTTATCCTCAAGACCAAGAGACTCTTGGTAGAAAGAGCTCGCTTCTAGACTATTTTTAACAGATAGATGAACATGGCCCATACGAGTCCCACTTGCGATTGCAAAAGGCTCTATTTCTTGTCCCAGTTCATAGATATCTTGAGCAGAGAGTTCTTCTGTCACACCGATAATTCGTCCATCCTCACGAATATCCCAGACTGTCACAGGTTTATCTCTGTAGAGTTCAATCCCGTTACCCTCTAAGTCTTCCAAATAGATAGCCTCACTATAACCATGGTCCGCTCCACCCACTAGCGGTATCTTTAAATCGAGCAAGTGTTTAAAAATATTAGCTAAATCTTCACGACTCGGCAAAAGAAGGGCCATATGATAAAGACCATAACTTTGCTTAGGATTGCTGGTATCTTCTGTTTTGATCAGTTTTACTAGCGGTTTTCCTCCAGCACCTAGAAGAACTTCTTTTTCCGATTGATTCAAAATCTCCAAACCAAGTAATTGGTGATAAAAAGCAGTCTGATTCTCTATATCTCTAACATTTAAAGCAACCTCTGCCAAATTAATGCGACTATTATATTGGTAAACCATAGAAAACCTCTCTTTGTTGTAACTATTTTTATTACACCTATTATACTCCCCTCTCAACCAATGTCAATCCAGATGCTCAACGCTGTTAAAACAAGAAAAATCCTCCCCATGTAGGAAGGGGTTTTTCGCTTTAATGAGCCAACATTTCTTGGGCGATTTCTTGACCAGATAAATTCTCTGGATAGTAGGTCGGCCAGTTGTCCATCTCTTCAAAGAGGGCTTCCTGGCTAGTTCCTCCAAAGAAAATATGGAAGTGCCCAGTCTTAACTGGTGCGATATTGTGGTCGCTGAATTGAACATACTTAAATTGTCCAGCGTCCGCATCTGTCGCTTCAAAGAGATAACGAACTCCTCGATTCCCTTTCTTATAGGTCAGGATTTTCTTGCCAACATACTTGTAAGTATATTTCTTACTTTGATCACCTTGGATGAATTCCATAGTATTATCCGTGATGTTAATCTTGGATACATCGGTTTGATAGCCTTTTTGATAGTAGGCCTTGTATTCATCCTTGGTCATTTTGCCAGTCAATTTAGCCTTGTAGTCAAAGACTTGATCTAGAGTACCATTTTCAAGGAAAGGATAAACAGACTGCCAGTTGCCAGCATAGTCACTCAAGGTACGATCCTTGACATCAGCATCCTCAAAGTAACCATTTTGAACGGTTTTAGCTTCCTCTGCTTTTTCTGGTTCAATCTCTGCTCCTGCCTGATCAGTTGTTTGCTTGAGGGCCTTGAGATTTTTCTCCATGACAGAGATATAGTTTTCTCCAGCCTTCATGTCCTCTTCGGTCAAGCTTTCAAGAGGATTCAGAACATCTAACTTCACTCCTGTTTCTTTTGAGAGGGTATTGGCTAGGGCTTGAGAAGCATTTTCTTCAAAGTAGATATAAGAAATCTTATTTTTCTTGATGTATTCAGTCAATTCTGCCAAGCGGCTTGCTGATGGTTCCGCATCTGGTGAAAGACCTGAGATAGAGACTTGATTGAGTCCATAGTCCAAGGCTAGATAACGAAAGGCCGCGTGTTGAGTCACAAAACTCTTTTGTTTAGCATCAGAAAGTCCTTCTGTATAGGCCTTGTCCAAGGCTTGTAGTTTTTCGATATAAGCAGCTGCATTTTGCTCAAAAGTCGCCTTCTTATCTGGATAGTCAGCTGATAAACTGTCACGGATATGTTCTACAAGCTTTATCGCACGCGCAGGAGACAACCACACGTGAGGATCATACTCGTGATGATGACCTTCTTCACCGTGGTCATGGTCTTCCTCTTCTTCACTTCCTGGAAGAAGCAACATATCTCCAGTAGCTTTTATCGTTTTTACTTTTTTCGCATCTAGAGATTCTAACAGCTTGGGAACCCAAGTTTCCATGTTTTCGTTCTCATAAACAAAGGCATCTGCGTCTTGGATTTTAGCGACTGCCTTAGCTGATGGTTCATAGTCATGTGGCTCTGTTCCAGCCCCGATTAAGAGTTCAACATTGGCTGTGTCCCCTGCTACTTGCTTGGTAAATTCGTAGACAGGATAGAAAGTTGTGACGATATTTAATTTCCCGTCTGCTTGTTTTTGATTGGAACAAGCGACTAAGAATAGGTCACAAGACTTGCCAAAAGTAGGCCTAGTTTTTTCATGTACTTCTCCTATTTGATAAAACGTTTGAGTAAGCTGACTAACTAAAAAGACAACTACAAAGATAATGGTGATACTTGCACTCGGTGGTGTCTCTGCATAATAGGAAATATAGAGTCCCGCAACCATACCTAGAAAACCAATAGCACTGGCAAGAATCATCACAGAACTAAAGTTCTTCCCTAAACGCAAAGCGATACTAGCTGGCAAGACCATGATAGTTGATACCAAAAGTGCTCCCGCAGCTGGAATCATGAGGGCAATAGCCACACCCGTTACCATGTTAAAGAGAATAGACATGGTACGCACTGGAAGTCCATCGACAAAAGCTGTATCCTCGTCAAAGGTTAGGATATACATGGGTCTCAAAAAGAGGAAGGTCAGGATTAAAACAACCGCTGCAATGACAAAGAGACCAATGACTTGCTCTTGACTAATGGTCACGATAGAACCAAACAGATATTGGTCCAAACTCATCGAGCTAGAGCTCTTACCCTTACTCATGACAATAAGTGAAACCGCAAGACCTGTTGACATGAGGATGGCTGTCCCAATCTCCATAAAGCTTTTATAAACTGTACGAAGGTATTCAAGAAAGACTGCCGCAATCAAGACAATGGCAATGGTTGAGATGGTCGGAGAGATCCCCAAAACCAAACCAAAGGCAACCCCTGAAAGCGAGACGTGGCTGAGAGTATCACTCATAAGACTCTGACGACGCAAGATGAGGAAGGTCCCCAGAACTGGTGAAAAGAGGCTCATGGCAATCACTGCCAAAAAGGCCCGCTGCATAAAATCATAAGACAATAGATTAAGCATGCTCCACCTCCTGATCACTTTCATGGACATTGAAGCAACGCCATGGCGAATCTTGGTCTCGAACCAGGTGAATATTACGATCTGCGTAATCCTTGACTTCTTCAGGATCGTGAGTAATCATCAAAACAGCCTTGCCATGATGGTGGGCGCTGTGATGCATCAGTTCATAAAACTCATCCTTGGTGCCGGCATCCATCCCTGTTGTCGGCTCATCCAAGATAAAGATATCTGGATCCGAAGCAAACATACGTGCGATAACCGCTCTTTGTTTTTGCCCACCAGAGAGGGAACCAATCCGTTTATCTCGATGTTCCCACATGCCGACAGAGTTTAAACTAGCCTTGATATGTTCCTCATCATGGGCATTCAAACGACGGAACCAGCCTTTTCTTGGATAGCGGCCTGATTTGACAAATTCATAAACAGTGCTTGGAAAGCCTGCATTAAAACTTGCAATCTGTTGAGGAAGGTAGGCGATTCTAAGTTTTTGTCCCACGAGTGTTGGTCTTTGAAATGGTAACCTTTGCCAAATCTTGGTTGCAAAATACCCAGACTAGCCTTGATTAGCGTTGTCTTTGCTGCTCCATTTTCTCCCAGTAAGGGTGACAAATTCCCCACTATCAACACTGTAATTGATATGCTCAAGCACAGGTTCCTTGTCATAATAGAAGGACAAATCCTCTACTGTGATGTATCTCATTACTTGATTTCTCCTACTAAAGCAGTTAAAAACCGCTGGATAATTTTTTGCTCCTCAGCTGAGAATTGACTTGCAACTTCTTCATAAGTCGAGAGAGTGTGCTCATGATGATGGTGATGTTCCTCAGCAATTGGTCGAGCTAGATCTGTCAATTGATAGAAAATAACTCGAGCATCCTTGGGATCCTTAGATGTCTCCAACATCCCCTCTTTAATCAAAGATTTGATAGCCTTGGTAACAGCCGCTTGACTGACATTCAGGCGACGTGCCAACTCCGAATTGGTTAATGATTCCTCTGATAAGAGCATAAGAATATGCTCCTGGGTATTAGTCAAAGCAACTTCACTCGTGCAATGTCCAATCAAAATTTCATGCTGGTTTTCAGCTTTTAGGATAATCTCATTTAAAAATTGATCAATTTCTGTTGCTAATTGTCTCATATATTACTCCTTCCCTAGCTATCTTTTTCAAAAAAACATAGATCATCATAGATTCTTTACTGGTTAATTATATCATAAACCAAAAAAGAATCAAGAAAAAAGATGAAAACATCTAATATGTTTTCATCTTATAAATATTATTTCTCTTGTTTACGGCTAGTCCATAGTGCAGTTATCCCTAGGATCATTCCAAGTGCTGTCATGAAAATAGACTGCTCGCTACCTGTATTTGGGAGTAATTTTTCTGATACTACTGTCTTGTTATCAAACTTATCTGCAACCTTATAATCAACTTTTACAGTAGAAGGTTGAGTCGGTTTTGTTGCTTGGTCTTCTACTGGTTTAGCTGGATCTTGCTCTTTACCTTCTTCAGGAAGTTTAAATGTTTTTGAGTCCACAGAAATCGTGCGTGAATTTGGATTTACCTTTTCATACTGAGTCAAATCAGCTGTTTTGAGATAGTCTTCAAAGGCAGCATCCATTGAAGGCCCTTCTTCTCTGGCTCCACCAAGCATGGTATAACCATCACCACCTGCTGCAAGGAAGTCATTGGTTGCTAGGTAGTAGACTTTTTCCAAATCTAGTTTTTCATAAAGACCAGTCGCACGATTCTTAACTTGAATAGCCAAGATACGTTTGCCTGCAGCTAGGTTTGTATCGTAGTAGACCTTGGCTCCTGAAATCTGTAAGAATCCGCCACTTGGTTCTAGCAATGGTTGACCATTTTCATCCAGAACAGTTTTTCCTGCCTTATCAACCTGCAAGATAGATCCGAGTGATTTTTCAAACATATCAAAAACTTGCTGACCAGTTACTTGAATTTGTGAGATTGTGTTTCCAAATGGTAGAACAGCAATGACATTTCCTTTTGTAATTGGTTTATCCTTGGCAATCGTTTCACGCAGGCCGCCACCATTTGTTACAGCGATATCTGTTGGATGGCTAAATCCTGTTTGCCCATATTGGTAGAGAGCATCTGCGACAACATTTCCAAGGTTGGTTTCACGGACACGAACATTTTCACGGTCTCCGTTCAATTCAACTGGACTCTTCGAAACCACTTCTACTGCATTTTCAGCATCATACTTTTCTTTGATTTCTTTGACCATGGCTGCAATCTTTGGATTGGCTTCTAGTTTCTTAGCATCTGCAGCAGGTATCTGGCTTGGATTTCCCAATAATTGGCGAGATTTGTAAGTAATTTTACCAACGTTATGGAGATAGCTTCCTGTCTGGTTATAGGTTACATTGTCGCCATATGTAGTTGATTCTACTGTATGAGAGTGACCGTCAATCACTGTAACACGCTTTACCTTTTCAAAAGAGGATTTTTTTGAAAGTGCTTCTGCAAGAGTTGAACCACGCCATTCTACAGGTGTTGTTGTATCAACTCCTAAGTGAGCGAGAACAACATAATGTTTGTAGTCTTTGCCTTCTGCCAAGGCTTTAGCTTGAATTTCTTCGATAACCTTGTTAACCTCTGCAATCGGTTCTGTAAAGGTTACGCCTTTAACATTTTTAGGGTGGGTCTTAGTAGCTGTCTCAGGTGTTGTCACACCGATGACGACAAACTCATCACCTGCAATATCCTTTTTCTTATCAACAATTGTTGCCGCTTCAAATAAACGAGCTCCATTAACATAAGTATTTGAGCTAAGCAGAGGGAAGTTCAAAATTTCTTTGTATTTTTTAACTTCATCAAGTCCAAAGTCAAACTCATGATTTCCTACAGCCATAGCATCATAGCCCATTTCGTTTAAGATTTTGGCACGTGCTTCACCCTTTGTAGAGTTTGAAATTGGCAGACCTTGGAAGGCATCGCCTGCATCTACTACTAGAGTCGTTTGATCGCTCTTTTCTCGCTCCTTCTCAATAACCGTTGCGAGTTTGGCATCTCCAATGACTCCTTTTTCTTCAACGATACGGCCATGCACGTCATTAGTATGCAAAATAACAGTATCTGTTTCTTCTTTTTGAGATGTTGGCTCTTCTGATAGTGTCGATGGACTTGTAGCAACCTCAGATGTCACTGTAGTTACCGGCATCTCAGTTGTGCTAACAACTTCAGTAGTCTCTGAAGAACTAGTATTTTCCTCAGCATAGACCTGGCCAGCTAAAAAGGCTGGAGCTAATAAAGCCGTCGACAAGACAGGCAACAAAAAAACGTTTATTCATATTGAAAACCCTTTCTTTTCTTTTTTCTTCTACTATTATACGATATTTATTATCAATTTAAAACTTTTTAACCTATTTGAATATAAAACTATTCTGATATTTTTACAAAAAAAGTCTGAACAAAAAGTCCAAAACTCTTTTTACTATCTATTGAAAAATCTTTAATGTTCCCATCGTAATTTGCCCAATCCTGGCTAAAGAATCGGTCATTCATTTGGTAAATAGGTGCTGTTGTTGGATTGCTCAAAAAAGGATTTACAACCTTATCAAACGCCAACCAGCCTAACCAACCGATATGAATCGTATCCTTGACAAAATAAGGTTCATCACCGTTTTTTGAAAAATCAGCAATATTGGTGAAACCTTGACTCTCCAATTGGTAACGAATTTTTTCGACAGAGTGTTGATACATCTCCTCACTCAATCCTGTATAATCCATCCATTTTTTATTGACAGGTTGAAAGACAAAGAGCACATTGACCTTAGATTTTGCAAATTGATCGAGCACTAACTGTAAATCATTGTATTCCCTTGACTGGAGGAAGTTGTAATTTTTTTGATACCCTTCCCACTTTTTCAAATCTTTCTTTATCTGAGTATTGTAAAAATGGTTCTCCATTCCCAAATCATTATTGGTTGTATTTGCTTCTGCGTCCTTACGTGCAATATTTTCCAATTCTTCATAAGAAAATTGATCCGGGAGGCTGTTCAAATATTTTTCAATATGATCTTTATACTCTAATCGGCCTCGAATGGAGAATTGACCAAAAAGGGCAGCTTGTCTTTCATTGAACTCGGCAGAGAGATTAACCATCATTTGATCAAAGTCTGACAACTGTTCATTCTTAGCCAGTTTCTCAACAATTCCCTTTCATCGGAACTCTTGGATTTAGCTTTAAGAGTCTATTAGCCGCATATTGAGAGGCTACATCCCCAGATTGATTTTCCAAGAAGGCAGTCAACTGATCATTGTTAAAATAAGTTTGAAAAATAGTCGGATCATGATCCTCTTTTGTAAACCACTGTGGAGAGATTACAAATACCGCTTGTTTATTTTTCAAGCTCAGATGTGATTTGTTGCATCCCAAAATACTGACTAAGTGAAGCAGCTCCTGCCTGCCCCATAAAATACGGACGGTAGGAGCGATTATACTTTTCAGCTAACACTCCTGGATGCATGCTGTCAAAACGGATCCATTCACTTGACCCCAAAAAAGGGATAAAACGCATATCAGGGTCTGTGAGAGCTCTCACTTTTTGGCTTCTCTCCTTGAAGCTTTCTGCACTTATTGAGGCCGCAGAGTATTTTTCCTCCATAAGATTGTGACTTTTGCTACTAGGATAGAAAAAGATGAGTAGTAGAACCAATAAACCAGCTAAAAGGAGTGGTCCAAAGATCAACCACAGGCGTTTAAGCATTCTTTAATTCCGTAATCCCTGCTACGATTTTATTGGCTGTATTCCAATCATCACGGCCAAATTCTGTAACCGGGACACGGATATCAAAGCGATTTTCGATTTCTACAATCAATTCAACCGTTCCCATACTGTCCAAGACACCTGCATCGAAAAGATCTTCATCCATCATGTCAGAAACATCTTCCATAAATAGTTCATCAATAATTTCAATAACTTCTGATTTGATATCCATTTTAAATTTCCTTCTATTTTTTAATTCCATTTATTTTTTAAACCATAAATCATTCAAAAATCCAGAGAAGATTAAGAATGAAACCATTACGACATGGAAGGTTATCACCATGCCAAGCAACTGAGCCCAACGATTCTCAAGCAAGGGAGCTTTGCCCTGCTTTTTTCCGTTCTTTATTGAGCTTTTTTTTTCTTTCGAACCCAGGCATCATTCATGACTAAGCCTAGTCCATGAAAGAGTCCATAGGCAATGTAAAACCAAGTTAGCCCATGCCAGAACCCCATAAGGAGCATGTTCAGGATATAGGCAATACTTGAAGTCACATTTCGATTCTTAAACAATTTCTTTCTGGTCATCAACATAACCATGCGCATAAAGACAAAGTCACGGAACCAGAATGATAAACTCATGTGCCAACGATTCCAAAACTCCTTCAAATCCCTTGATAAAAAGGGTTTGTTAAAGTTGATTGGACTACGAATTCCCATCAGATTTGAAATAGCTATAGCAAACATAGAGTAACCCGCAAAATCAAAGAAGAGCTCCAAACCAAATGTATACATGACTGCGACTACATAATAGTTAAAGAATCCACCTGTCTGTAAAGCTAGATTCTTTAGCGGAGGTAATAAGATTTCACCTAAAATATGAGCTAGGATAAATTTATACAGGAAGCCCCACATGATATACCGAACAGACTCAGCAAGCATATCCATCAACTCATCGCGCTCTGGAATCGTCTTATAATTTTCATTAAAACGTTTGAAACGATCAATAGGACCACTTGAAAATGTCGGCATAAAGAGAAGAAAACGCAAATACTCCCACATTTTCAAATCCTTAATGACTCCATCTCTAAGTTCGATGATGATTCCCACCGAACGAAAGGTCAAATAAGAGATTCCTACAAATCCCAGGAGAGACTGTGTGCCGTTAATAGCGGGTTGCACCTTGACAAAGATGATGGGAAGCAATGATAATAAACTTACTAGGTAGAAAATCCATTTGCCATCTCGGACTTTTCGATACTGCTTGTAAAAAAGAACCAGTACCCATTTGCCAAATTAGATAGATTCCTAAGGCAGCTAATTGATTGGTCTTGCCTCCCGTCAACATAGTGACGATAAAGAACAAACTAACCAATATTTCATACCAGCCAAAACGTTTTTTGAAAAAAAGACCGATAAAGATTGGCAAAATAGCAGTAATCACATACAAAAAGTACTGCGGATTCTCATAAGGCTCAATATGAGGAAGCTGTTTAAGAAGCTCCATCATCTATTGTTTACCTCATTGATTAAGCCTTTAATGTCAATCTTGCCATTCGGAGTTAGTGGCAATTCCTTTCTGTAAAGGAACTTAGACGGCATCATGTAAGACATCATAATATCTTCCAAGTCTTCCTTGATCGCTTTGGTAATATCAATCTCGCGCTCAAATTGTTCTTTGACTCCATCTTTTAAGATAACATAGGCCAAGAGATTTTGAACCTTGTGATCTTTGTTGTAGCGCGGTACTGCAACAGCCGAGTCGATGTACTGAGATTTGTTTAAGTTTTGAGAAACATCTTCTAGTTCGATACGGTAACCGTTAAACTTGATCTGGAAAGTCCATCCGTCCACCATAGAGAAGGAGGCCTTCATCTGTCATGGTTCCGACATCTCCCGTATGGTAGGCTGGAAGACCTTCAAATTCGAAGAAGGCTTCTGCTGTTTTCTCTGGATTATTCATATAACCTTTTGAAACAGCTGGTCCAGACACGATGATTTCCCCTTGCTCACCATTTGGCAATTTGTTGCCTGCCTCATCAATGATGAAGGTTGGAGAATCTTCTTTGGTGTAACCAATTGGCAGACGTTTCAAAGTAGCTAACATCTCATCTGTAATAGCAACTGCCGACAAAGCAACTGTTGCTTCTGTTGGTCCCGTAAGCATTGATGATGCGCGCATTTGGGAAACGCTCGCGCAATTTCTGAGCAGTTTTAACGGTCAACTCTTCCCCATCAAAGTAGAAATGGGTGATTCCTGGCATCTTTTCAGCATTGAAATCTTCAGACAACATGGCCATATCTGCGAAAGATGGTGTTGAAGTCCAGATAGCAATCGGAAGAGAAAAGATGGTCGCAAAGAGTTGTTTGAAGTCTTGAGTGATGGCTGATGGAAGGGCAAAAAGGGTTCCTCCAAGAGCCAAGGTCGGTGCCCAGTACATGACAGACAAGTCAAAGGAATAGGGTGGTTGCGCCAACATTTGCGGACGCTCTGGCGTTGCAAATTCCTTGTCCGTAATCATCCAGTTGGTAAAGCTGAGCAAGTTATCGTGCGAAATTTGCACCCCTTTTGGTTTCCCAGTTGTCCCTGAGGTAAAGATGATGTAGTAGTTATCATCCCCTTTGACCGGATGTTTCAAGTCATAGGCATTTTGAGCCGCACAAGCTTCACGCACTTGCTCCAAGGACATGATCGGAGCAGCTGGGTTTTCGATTGGGAACTCATTGATGGCAATAATCAGGCTTGGCTCTGCCACTTCAACAATAGCAGACACGCGCTCCAAGGCAGAATGGCTATCAATTGGGATATAAGCATGGCCAGATTTCGGTCAAAGCCACAAAGGTTGCCAACATTTCATATTCTTGTCCACCAAAGACAACAACAGGTGACTTTTCAGGTAGGCCTAGCTGATCAATGGCTACAGCCAAGCTATCAGAATCAGCTTTCAAATCACCATAGGTATGTTCCTCACCAAGGACATTGTAGACCGGAAAATTAGGCTGTTTCTGAGCAAAGTGCTCAATGGTTTCAATCATATCTACTATTGGTTTATTTGACACAGTTCATTTTCTCCTTAAAACTAAAATTCATTGTAAATAAAGCTTCCCTGACTTTGCCCTAGATAGCTAAAGAAATAAAGTAACCCCAGCAAAACAATAAAATACAGGACAGTTTGCCCTAAAAAAACATAGTATGGTTTCTTTTTTTGTTCATGATTAATTTCTTTTCTGTAAATTTTCATCAATTTCGCAAACATACAATTACTATTTTATCTCGTTCCCATTTTACCACTTTATTCTCTTTATTTTCAACTGTTTACCATTTTTTAGAAGTTGATTTTAGCTTATTTTAAGACAAGCTAAGCTAGGAATAAAAACATCATCCCTTTCTTATCTAGTGCAAACAATTTTAAATCATACGATTTAAAGGACTAGCAAACACACGGCTCCCCCTTTGGGCATTTTTATGCTAAAATAGTAGCTATGGATAAAATTATTAAAACAATATCAGAAAGTGGATCTTTTCGCGCTTATGTACTAGATAGCACTGAAACCGTCCGCACTGCTCAAGAAAAACATCAAACTCAAGCTAGCTCAACTGTGGCACTTGGTCGTACTTTGATTGCCAGTCAAATTCTCGCAGCAAACGAAAAGGGAAATACCAAAATTACTGTAAAAGTTCTTGGTACTAGTTCTCTTGGCGCTATTATCACTGTTGCAGATACCAAGGGGAATGTCAAAGGCTATGTACAAAATCCTGGTGTAGATATTAAAAAAACTGCAACTGGTGAAGTCTTAGTTGGTCCATTTGTCGGAAATGGTCAATTTCTTGTGATTACAGACTATGGTACTGGAAATCCATATAATTCCATGACGCCTCTCATCTCTGGAGAAATCGGCGAAGATCTAGCTTTCTACCTAACAGAAAGTCAACAAACCCCTTCAGCTGTAGGGCTTAATGTCCTTTTAGATGAAGACGACAAGGTCAAAGTTGCTGGTGGCTTTTTGCTCCAAGTATTGCCAAATGCCAAAGAGGAAGAAATCGCACGTTTTGAAAAACGAATCCAAGAGATGCCAGCCATTTCAACTCTTCTAGAAAGCGACGACCATATCGAAGCACTTCTCAAGGCTATCTACGGCGACGAACCATACAAACGTCTGTCTGAAGAAGAAATTCGTTTCCAATGCGACTGTAGCAAAGAACGATTTATGAACGCTCTTGCCAGCCTTCCGAGCTCAGATTTACAAGAAATGAAGGATGAAGACCACGGGGCAGAAATTACTTGTCAATTCTGCCAAACTACTTATAACTTTGATGAAAACGACCTGGAGGAACTCATTCGTGACAAATCTTAATACACCTTTTATGATTGGTAATGTTGAGATTCCCAATCGTACTGTTTTAGCACCTATGGCGGGAGTAACCAACTCTGCCTTCCGCACTATTGCAAAAGAGCTCGGAGCTGGCCTCGTTGTCATGGAAATGGTCTCTGACAAAGGAATCCAATACAATAACGAAAAAACTCTTCACATGCTTCATATCGATGAAGGAGAAAACCCAGTTTCGATCCAACTTTTTGGGAGTGACGAAGATAGCCTAGCACGCGCAGCAGAATTCATCCAAGAAAACACCAAGACCGATATCGTCGATATCAACATGGGCTGCCCAGTTAATAAAATCGTGAAAAACGAAGCTGGAGCTATGTGGCTCAAGGATCCAGACAAGATCTACTCCATCATCAACAAGGTTCAATCTGTCCTCGATATCCCTCTCACTGTTAAAATGCGGACAGGCTGGTCTGACCCATCCTTAGCAGTAGAAAATGCCCTCGCTGCTGAGGCTGCAGGTGTTTCTGCCCTCGCTATGCATGGTCGTACCCGTGAACAAATGTATACTGGCCATGCGGACCTTGAAACCCTTCACAAGGTTGCCCAAGCTCTAACTAAGATTCCATTTATCGCCAACGGTGATATCCGCACTGTCCAAGAAGCTAAACAACGTATCGAAGAAGTCGGTGCTGACGCTGTTATGATTGGCCGCGCAGCTATGGGAAATCCTTACCTCTTTAATCAAATCAATCATTACTTTGAAACTGGAGAAATCCTCCCTGATCTGACCTTCGAAGACAAGATGAAAATCGCCTACGAGCACTTGAAACGCTTGATTGATCTCAAAGGAGAAAATGGTTGCTGTCCGTGAATTCCGTGGGCTAGCTCCTCACTATCTCCGAGGAACATCTGGAGCCGCTAAACTTCGTGGCGCTATTTCACAAGCAAGTACTCTAGCAGAGATTGAAGCACTCTTACAGTTAGATAAAGCATAATCTTCTATCTCATAAAAAAGGCAAAGCTCAAAAAGAGCCTTGCCTTTTTATATATTTTCATCTTGCAAATCTAGTTGCTTCACTCTAGCTATATAGTAGGACATAATCAAAAACTAAATTGAAGCTGACAATCCAAATAGACCATTCATGGAAAAAATGCATCGATACAGCTAAACTAATTGCCCCCACTACAAAACTCCCTACAACAATCCCATAGTTTAAGGCTTGACGACGATATTCTTGGATGTTTCCTTCTCCCCTAGTTATGCGATACAAAGCGGTCAACATCTTTCGGTAATTTCCAGAGGTCATAAAAATGACATAGGGATGATCTTCAATCAAACTACCCGTAAATGTTAGCATCATCATACCTGTTCCAAAAGCAATAAAAGGAACTTCTAGTAAGGGAAATCTCGAAAAGGAAAGGGCAGAAGAAGAGTTCCAATAAATAAGGGAAGCAGCATCTTAACCCGCCAATAGGCTGTTTTACGATATTCTTTCATGTGTAAGGCAAACAGAAATCCCTAGGGAAAAAGAAAAATAATGGAGCAGAATCGCAACATGGTATTGATGACATGTGAGTCGTGCCAATCTGATATCAATAGGAGAATGTTCCCAGTCTGTGTCGCCACCAAACTATGGTACTGGATGTGACAGAACACATCCAAAGAACCACCTATAAAGCCAAGAAACACTCCCATGAGTCGTGTATTTTGAGGTAAAATTAATTTATCCGCCATTGCTTTATCACTCATTCCCTTTCGATGCATTTATTATACCACTTCTCTTTGAGAAATTAAGTGAAAAACAGTCGAACCACTCTTTTATAAATCTAAGTCTAGACTATATTTGAAGCACCTTTCTATGGTTGAATCAAGACAACGCTAGAAACTGTACCATCCGCACCTGTTGTAATTTGGATGACTTTTCCGCCACCAATCTTAGCATTATACTTACCATCGTCAAGAGTGTAAGCATAACCTCGGATAGAATAGTTTTCTTTCTTTCCATCAGCTGTTTCTACTGTAAATTGGCCACTTGGTGAAACAGTAATGGTTTCGCCATTTGTCCCCTTCCAGCTTCCTGCTGCAGCTGAAAAATCACCATCGACCATTGTTAAGACGCCTTTGTAACGTTTATTGTGCTCTGCCTGCTGGTCTTGTAATTTGCGGTCAGTCGTTGGGTCATAAGTTGACTGGCTTGCTTGATTAGATTGATTTTGTGAAGCTTGCTGATTAGAAGATGGTTGGGCTGGGGCTTCCTGTTGCTGAGGAGCTTGGGGAGTTGGTGCAGCTTGGTTTGACTCTTGACCCTGAGTTGTAGGACTTGAAGCTTGTTCAGAGGAAGCTTTAGCTTTCTGAAGTAGTGGTGCTTGTTGACGTTTGAGATTTACTATCTTTGTTAGAAGAGCTTGCCTTTGAACTTGATGTCGTTTGTGTTGTTTTATTAGCATTGTCATTTTTGGCTTCTTCTTTTTTATTACCACATGCTCCTAAAAGCAAAGTTGAAGCCAATACGGCAACTGCTAGTAAACGAATGGAATGTTTTGTTTTCATAATGCGCCTCCTATGTAATCTTTTTGAAATGTTTAGAAATACTTTTGTAACATTATTGTAATATTTGTTTTAGATTTTGTCAACTATTTATATATGGTTTTTGGTTTTTATTTATACTTGTTCCTTTTTAATCCTCCTATCTCTATTATTCGTAAACAATTTTAAAAAAACAGGAAAAATTCTTCCTACTGAAAATGCTATATTTTTAAAAAAAGTGTAATCGCTTGCATTTTTTTCTTGAAGGGCTATAATAAAATTGAAATAGGATATTGGAGGTGTAGGCTTTATGTCAAAGCAAATATTACAAATATCTTCCTTGGATAATTTTAGGTGCTTTCTGCTCTTATCGGGTCTGCTAGTCATTATGCCCAGACAACATTTGATTTATTTTATTTAACCATAATCTTCATGATTGTCTATATGTCTCTACTGTACTTACACGAACATTATTTAAAAATATAAATACAAAGATTTATTCATTCGTTTTATGAGTAATTCTAAAAAAAGATAAACATCCTTAAACAAAAAGAGGTCGGGATAAAATCCCGACCTCACTTTTTTATTTTAATCGATAAATAGTGATGACTTCCTTCTGAGGAATCCGTTTAAAACCAACTTCCTCTATGCTGTCTCCATATTTCTCTAAGAAACTCTCACTCGTATCTGATTTCCCTGGGCATAGAGTCTCAATGAGGGCTAAACCATCACTCACTGTGAACTCATCCTCTAGTAGATAAAGGAAATGAGGGTCATAGTCGATAGCTTTTTGAATCTTCTTGATGGATGTCTTGAATAATGGATAAGTGGTCAAATGCAAAGTCCTTCTCTTCCAGTTCTTTGCCATCCAAATAACACTTACCTGTGTGAAAATCAACATCTACAAGAAGGACTTCTTTTGCATCGTCTCCTGCCTGAGCCAAGTCAATTGCTCGGCTAGGTAGGTAAACCAAGTGGGCAATGGTAACTGTCCAACCTCTGGGATCACGGCCAGGTGTAGATACCGTTACTAGTTGTTCAATCTTTTTCTAGTGGAAGATCAAGATTGATTTCTTCTTTTACCTCACGTTGACAAGCATGGGCAGCATCTTCCCCTTTATCCATAAATCCACCAACTAGCGCTAAACCATTTTGAAAAGGATGTGCCTTCCGACGAATCAGAAAGAGTTTCATTTTTCCTTCTACAAAGCAATAGGCTACCATATCCACAGTCACGCTTGGTTTTTCGTACTGAGGGAGCGCTTGTTTGTGGTACCAATCTAAGAATTCAGCTTGACTAGCATGAACTTCAAAGTACTCTTTTTCTGTCATCCCGGTTGGAATTTTCTGATTCATCATCTTCCACTTCCTTTCTGCATTGATGGCAACGAAGAGGTCGTTTCTACAAATTATAGATTCGTGGTTCTTGTTTTATACAATGTCAAATTTCAATTGACCAGCTTTGACGCCAATCTTAAGAGTCTTACCTTCTTTCAATTCACCTGTAAGAAGAAGTTCTGCTAGTTTGTCTTCTACTCCTGTTTGCAGAGTTCTGCGCAGTGGGCGAGCTCCCATCTCTGGATCATATCCCTTCTGAGCTAGAAGCTTAAGGGCAGATGCTTGAGTTTTCAAGTCAATTCCTTTTTTTCTGTTAGGCTTGCAATCAATGGTTTGACCATAATCTTAACCACTTCCTGCATGTCTTGACTTGATAGGCTATGGAAGACAACTTTTTCATCAATACGGTTGATAAACTCTGGTCGATAAGCTTTTTTCAGCTCTTCAAACATACGTTTTTCCATACTCTCTTGATCAAAACGAATATCCTTAGCTCCAAAACCGACTGTCTTGTCATCACGAAAAGCTGTCGCACCAAGGTTTGAAGTCATGATAATGATGGTATTTGAGAAATCAACCTTGCGACCCTTACTGTCCGTTAAGACACCATCATCCAAGACCTGTAAGAGAACATTAAAGATATCTGGGTGAGCCTTTTCTACCTCGTCAAAAAGCAAGACTGAATATGGTTTATTGCGGACCTTCTCAGTCAACTCTCCGCCCTCTTCGTAGCCTACATAACCCGGAGGAGCTCCGTTGAGACGACTGGCTGCAAATTTCTCCATATATTCACTCATGTCAAAGCGGATAAGGGCAGATTCATCATCAAAGAGGACTTCTGCCAAGGCTTTGGCCAATTCTGTTTTACCAACACCTGTTGGTCCTAGGAACATAAAGGAACCAATTGGACGTTTGTTATTACGAATACCTGATTGGTTACGGCGGATGGCACGACTAATACTAGACACTGCTTGTTCCTGTCCGATCACACGTTTATGCAGTTCGGCTTCAAGATTGAGATACTTCTTAGCATCTGTTTTTGTCAATTTTTGAACTGGAATACCTGACAAGCGACTGAGTGTTGTCAAGATATCAGACTCTTTTACTAGATCTTTATAAACAGGCGCTTCCTGCTCTTTTGAAATGAGTTGCGCTGCTTGCTTCCATTTGCCATCCATCAAGGCCTTGTCAGCAGCTGTTAAGCTTGACTCATCTTTTTTAGCATGTTTTGATTTATTTTGAACAGTTGCTGCTGCTTCATCCAAAAGATCAATCGCTGAGTCTGGTAAGTGACGACTTGTCAAATAGCGATGCGCCATTTTAACAGCTGTTTCGACAGCATCGTCAGTAATTTGGACATGGTGGTGTTTCTCATAGGTTGCTTTTAAACCCTGTAAGATAGCCATACTATCAGCTACACTTGGTTCCTCAATCATCACTTTAGCAAAGCGACGAGAAAGGGCTGCGTCTTTTTCGATGTGTTTTTGATACTCTTCCTGAGTAGTTGCTCCAACGGTTCTCAGTGTTCCACGTGCCAAGGCAGGTTTCAGGATATTAGCCGCATCCAAGGTCGAGTCAATCCCACTTCCTGAACCCATAATAGTATGAAGCTCATCGATAAAGAGGATAACCTTACCGTCTTCCTCGATATCTTTGATGATATTGTTCATACGTTCTTCAAAGTCTCCACGGAAACGGGTTCCTGCAACAACATTCATCAAATCAAGTTCTAAGACACGCATCTTAGCCATTTCATCAGGCACATTTCCGTTGGCAATTCGCTGTGCAAGGCCAAGTGCCAGAGCTGTTTTACCAACACCTGCATCTCCAACTAGAACTGGATTATTTTTTGTTTTTCGACTCAAGATTTGAATCATACGAGAGATTTCTTGGTCACGCCCAATGACTGGTTCCAACTTACCAGAACGAGCTTGCTCTGTAAGGTCATGAGTGTAATCTTCCAAACCACCACTTGGAGTTTGAGGCATGCCCATCATATTGGCCATAGAATTTTGCTTGTCTGCTGCGGATCGGTGACGCTGACGAAGAGCCTTCAAATCTTCCTTTGTCCAACCAGCACGCGCTTCAAGGCTACGACGAAGTCCAGCAATCTTGACTTGATCTTTCTGATCTTCATAAGAAAATCCTGCTTTTTCCAAAATGCGAGTAGCTAGGGCATTGCCATCATGCAAGATAGCGTAGAGAAGATGCTCTGTCCCCAATGCTTTTGGCATGTACCACCGAAGCAACATGTTCCGCCTCCAACATCAAGACGTTCAAACGATAGGAAAAAGGGAGTTCCTTGTAATCTTCCTTGTGGTTATAGTTGGCTTCTGTTAATTCTACAGCTACTTCCTCTAAACGATCAATCTCATACGGGAATTCATTCAAAGTTGCTCCAGCAACACTGTAGCTATGATTGGCCATAGCAATCAGCAAATGCCAAGACTCTAGGTAGTCTGCATTAAAGCGACTCGCTACCAGAAAGGCACTATCTATACATTCTCTTAATGCTTTTGAATATTTCATGTAATTTTATTTTCCTTTTCTATCTACTTCATGCAACAACTGACGAAGCATATTGGCACGAATATAATTAGCTTCCTCACCTAGAATTCGGTCTGTCCCCATAGCTAATAATAGACTCATCTCTTGACGGGTCAACAAGTCTTGTTCGACTAAGAGTCTTAAGACGTCTTCAAAGATGACTTGGTTTACCTCATCACCCACTGAATACAACAAATCACGGAGCATATCATGATGGTTAGAGAATTCAATTCGACCAATACGAATATAGCCTCCACCACCACGTTTACTCTCAACTAGATATCCTCTACTCTCTGTAAAACGAGTCTTAATCACATAGTTGATCTGGCTAGGTACGACTTGAAAGGTATCCGCTAGCTGGCTTCGTTGCAATTCGACGATACCAGATTGTTCTAAAATCGCCTTGATATAAGCTTCAATATGGTCCGATGTATTTTTAAATTTCATAGCTTGCTACCTCCTTTTTAAACTTTGACTATCTTTGACTATACTATCATTTAAGACTCTATAAGTCAAATTTTTAAGGCTAAGTCCTTGGAAATACTGAGTTTTAAAAATAGCTACCATTAACAAACTATGCTTTTCATTTTCTATTCTACATTTATGTTATAATAAAGAAGTTACAGCTAGCTTTCAAATCCTTTGAAAGTATGTTATTTATCATCAAATCTAAGAAATATTTCGTAAAGTCTAGAAAAAAACTTCGGTATCATTAATGGTGTACCGAAGTTTTTTTGTAGTGTGAGTTTTTTTCACAGTTTTTTTAGCTATAGTTCATATTCTATCATCGAGAGAAAAAATCTCTCCAAAAAGGATTTTCTCTATCAAAAATTTTAACCTCTTCTTCCGTCATATTGTGAGGATAGTCAAGAAAAAGGTTATAAATTTTTTTCTGGTCAAAGCTGAACAGAAACTCTCCTATAACACCTATTCTATAAATCCACCAAACTTTTAGACTCTTCACTATCTTTGTAAAAATCACTGTACCCTTCAAGATTAGACTCCGAAAAAATGGGTTCATCTATTTCATCGAATGGGTCTTGTTTGCTGTAGTCATTTAGTTCATTATTTAACATCATTTAATCACTTTTTGTTATCTCTTAAAATTACCACCAGGTAAATGATTTCTCGCTTGGTAATTCTCCTCTATCCCACATCTGCTTCACTGCTCCACGAGCCTTGTTCGCATAGTAAGGATAACCTAGTTCTTTATCATAATTTGACTCGATGACAACTGTAACTTCACCAGTTTGCTCATCAATCTCAATCATACCTGGGTCACGGTTTTCAGGAATATACCAATATCCTAAAATACTAGAATTAAAAATTTTAATTAGTTTAAGCATTGCTTTTTTCCTATATTCTAAAGACGCTCAAGTCATTTAGTACCACACAACTTGCCCTGATTCTTTCAAGCCACCGTCTTCATTTTTTAGATTTATAATACATTTTGACACATTGAACGGATTGATTGCTATAGTTTCTGTGCAACACACTATGATTGACTATCCGATAGCGTAAATACTGCCACTTTATTCATCAATTCATCCTCTGTGTAGTCAATTGCAAATGTATCCATTTCAAAAAAAGATTTTGGTGGGGTTGAATCCATAAAAGGGAGACTATTTATCCTATACTCTTTGTCTCCAATTTTTACAAATTGATTAACTCTTAATTCAGAAAAGTCTGGATCTTCAACTGTAATAGAGACCAAACGATTTTGCAATTCTGAAAACATCAATGATTCTATTTCTCATATAATTACCTACTACACAAATACTTGATTTAAAGTAAGCACCTCGGCCATTAACATTTAATTCAAGATTTGCGTCTATATTTTTTTAATTTCTTCTTTTTTTCATCACAATACCATACCTCAATTATATCACTTTTTATCTATCAGAATTTCCATTTATAGACAAAAAAGAGCTGGCAAAGAATAATCTTCACTAGCTCTCTTGATTTTCTATGTATTTAAGCCCAACTCTTCTAATATCTGCCGTTTATAGGCAAATTTTTGAACTTCCTTGTCTTCGGTTTCAGACCAGTCGAGTTTAATTTCAGAAACAATCTGCCCAGGACGATTTTTCAAGATATAAATCCGATCACTAAGGTTAAGGGCCTCCTCGATACTATGGGTGATGATGAGTGTCGTCAGGCCTAGCTGTTTATGAATATCAAGATACCAAGCATGAAGCTCCATCTTAGTCATCTCATCCAAGGCACTAAAGGCCTCGTCGAGAAGAAAGAGTTTATGCCCAAATAGATAAGTGCGAAGTAAGGCCACACGCTGGCGCATCCCGCCGCTAAGCTCATGAGGATACTTGTCCCGTACAGCCGTCAACTGAAAGATAGCAAGGATTTCGTCTGCACGGGCAATGGCTTCCGCCTTTTCCACCTTTTGGATCAAGAGGGGTAGGATGATATTGCCAAGAACGGTCTTGTGTTCCAAAAGAAGATCTTTTTGTAGCATATAGCTCACGCGCCCCTTGGGATTTTCCTCTCCGTCAAGAATGATTCGTCCAGACTGGACTTCTAAAATGCCTGCAATCAGGTTAAAGAGGGTAGTCTTTCCTACACCACTGGGGCCTAGGATAGAGACCACTTCACCTGAAGTCACTTGTAGGTTAATGTCCTCTAAAATCTTTTCATTGTCGTAGGCATAGCTTACGTGTTCTAGTCTAATTTCTGTCATTATTTTACAAATTCGTTGGTAAATCCTTTATCAGTCAAGTCTTCCTTGAGGATTCCATTTTCCTTATCCCATTTGTAGAAGGCATTCCAACGGCCAGCATCAAATTGTCCCCATTTTTTTCCTTGTCGCTTGCATATTCTTTTGATAAGTATTTTTGAGATTCGATGACAAAGTCACGTTTATCTTTGAGTTCAGGCGCATTCTTGATGAGAATATCGGCTGCTTCTTCTGGATGTTCCATGGCATATTGGTAGCCTTTTTTAATGGCTTGGATGACTTTACGAGCTTCTTCTTTATTGTCTTTCAGATAATCGTTGTTAGCGATGATAACGGGTGAGTAGTAGTCAAACTCTTTGACATAGTCCTTCAAGTACATAAAGTTGGCATCCACACCTTGCGATTTAGCAAGGATTCCATCCCAACCATAGTAAATCCAGGCAGCATCAAAAACGCCATTGGCAATCGGTGTAATCGAGTTTGAGTCGTTGTTTGGTACTTTTTCAACCTTCTCAAAGTCTCCACCTTGAGATTCTACCAAGGTTTTCAACATCGCAAGCTCAGTTGGGTCATTCCAAGTTCCGTATTTCTTACCTACCAAATCTTTTGGACTATTGATATTGTCAGACTTACGAGAGATAATCCCTGATGTATTGTGCTCAACGATTGCTGCAACGGCAGTAATACCTGCTCCTTTTTCCAATTTCTTAGCCATGTAATCTTGGAAATAAATAGCAAACGGTGCTTTGCCGTTGATAACTAAATCAGATGAACTCTCTTCTGGTGGCAATTTCAAATCAACGTCCACTCCAGCTTCCTTGAAGTAACCTTTTTCTTTAGCTACATAAAGCCCTGTATGGTTGGTATTGGGTGTCCAGTCTAGGATAAAGTCAATTTTTTTGAGTTCTGCTTCTTTGTTATCCTTAGAAGCTGTTCCTTGGCCACAAGCCACAAGCACGACAGCTAGAAGAGCTGTTACAACCGTTAAAAACACTTTCCATGTTTTCTTCATTTATATTTCCTCTTTTCTTTTTACAAATCGCTTCTTTTAAGCACGTTTCCATTTAATCACATATTTTTCACTGATATCGACTAGCTTCATACCCAGAAGACTGATCAGTGATACCAGAATAATAATTGCAAACATGGTATCATACTGAAACAGTTTTTTGGACTGAATCATGTAGACACCAAGTCCTTCAAAGCCTCCCAACCACTCAGATACCACTGTTGTGATGAAGGCGTAGGAGACGCTAACCCTTAGTCCTGCATAAAAGTAAGGCAGGCTGACAGGGATTTTAAAATGCCACAGGATTTGCCAAGGATTGGCTCGCATCAGACTAAACAAGGTCAGCATATCCTTGTCACAATGCCTAAATCCATCTAGAATACTGACGATAATAGGGAAGGTTGTCGTCAAGATAATCAATACAATCTTGGGCAAGATTCCATAACCCAACCATAAAACTAGAATAGGAGCTATAGCAATTGTCGGTATGGTCTGGACAACCACCATCATAGGATAAATCAAATCATTGAGCCAGCCCAAACTATCCATAAGGACGGCCATGATACAGGCTATCAAGACACCCAACACCAAACCTAACAAGGCTACTCTCAAGGTTGCCCAACTATGGTACCAGAGAAATTCTCTGTCACGAACAAAAGACTGGAGAATTTCAAGTGGTGTTGGCAGGATAAATTTTGGTAGGAGTTTTAAGAATCCCGCCACCTGCCAAAGAGATAAGACACCTATAAATCCTAGCAGACTAATATGCCTTCTCATGATACTTTTCAAGTTTCTCATCAATACTTAAAATCTCTCCTACATTTATTTTCACATTGGCAAAAACATTGTCTGCCCCTTGACCTGCTACCTCTAGAGCTTCTTTGAGAATGCGCATCAGTTCATCAAACTCTCCCTCTAAGACTGTTTCAAAAGGGGTTACGACCATGGTAACTTCTTGAGCTTGTAGATAAGCTATTACCTGATCAATCACTGCTATTCGATCAATTCCCTTGTGACAGGGGTAGAAACTTGCAAGGCAATGCTTGCTTTCATTAAAAACCTCCTTCTAAGTTACAGGTTTTTCTTTTAACAAAAAGAAAAACCTCTTTCATATATGAAAAAGGTGCAAAATTAGGCCAAGTATTCGTTCCCTACGCTGGCATTACCCAGATCAGGTGCGGTCGAAGTTTAACACTTCCTCTCAGACTGTACACAGACTCCCATATATTATATGGACATATGATAACGAAAAATAAATAAGATGTCAAGGAAACTGCTTACAGAAAAAGAGAGTGGGACAGAAATCGGTAATTCGTTAGAATTCGATTTCGTCGTCCCACCTCCGCACAGTTGAGTAGGGCTGTAAAAGCTGATGAAATCAGCGTAGTAAAGCCCACTCAACCACTGCGTCTTGCTCGACAATCCAAAGAAAATTGAGAGGCTAGGGACTTTTGTCCCAACCTCTCCTCTAATCATCTATTCTCAGTTAATTCTTTCAATTAAAGCATAGGCGCAAATAACTGTGTCACTTCTTTTATCATCATTTGATACCATGTAGGATTTATGGTATCCGAGAAGATTTCTTGAGATTGTTCAAAAATTTCTTCAAAATCTTTGCGAATATCTGCTATTGACTCTGTTTTGTAGAGTAGTACTGCATTTTCATAGTGGTGAACCAAGCTACGATAATCCAAGTTAATAGTACCGACAGCCGCGAATCGATCATCAACAATCATTTGCTTACTATGGATAAAACCAGGTGTGTATTCAAAAATGCGAACACCCGCAGATAAAAGATCTGGATAAGCTCCCCGTGTTACAAGTTGAATGAGTTTTTTATCCGGTATATGGGGCGTGACTATTCTCACATCTACGCCTCGCATCGCCGCATTTTTTATATCCTCTGTTAAATCATAATCGATAATGAGATAAGGCGTTGTGATATAAATAAAATCCTCTGCTTGGTTAATTAGATTTTGATAAACGATCTTCCCTACCTTAGTTTTATAGATTGGCTTAGGTCCACTGCCGTATGGGATACAAAGACCGCTACCAAATCGTGTCTGATTTTCCAAATGATACTGATCAAAGTCACTGATTTCCCCACGGTTGATGTACCAGTTCATGAGAAATAGTCTGGTAAATGCTTGAGTCGCCGGACCATCAACCCGAATCCCACTATCTTTCCAGTGTCCAAACCGTTCAATATGATTGATATATTCATCTGCAAGGTTGATTCCCCCAGTATAGGAAATTTGTCCATCAATGACCAAGATTTCCGGTGGTCACGGTTATTATAGGCCACTGTCATACGAGGAATCACCTTATTAAATTTATGAGCATCAATCCCTTTAGAACGCAAATGAAACAGTATAATCCCCAGGCAAAGTCACCATACAACCGATATCGTCATAGAGCATCTTGACCTCGACTCCCTGAGCTGCCTTTTCTTCCAGAACTTCGAGTATGCTATCCCACATCAAACCTTCGTCGACAATGTAGTATTCTAGAAAAATAAATTTTTCTGCTCTTTTAAGATCCTCCAGCATCTGTTGCCACATTTCCTCACCACTTGCGAAAAATTGTGAATCTGTCTGGTCATAGACTTCTGCATTACTATCCATATGTAGCAAGGCATTGATAATTCCGTAAGCTGATTTGTCTGTCTCCTGTAGTTGCAAATGGAGTTGGCGCCCATTATTCTCATGAAATGCAATAGAATTCAATTCCTGGAGTTGTTTCAGTTCTTTTTTTGATAGTCTTCTCTCACCGAACATGAGATAAAGCAGTGGACCAAACACCGGTACAAAGGTCACAATCAACCAAGTCACTTTGCTTTCAGGTGACATCGAACGATTGACAATCGCTATAACGGTTGCTACGCTGATCAAAAATACAAGAGTCACCCAAATAATCGGAGCAATCTGGCTCATGTAAAGAATAATTCCGAAAACAAGAACTAATTCTATCAGGATAATCGCAATACTAAAGCCATACTTGGACATTAATAAGCGAAATTTTCTTATTCCCATATCTCCCTCTCAATTTCTAAGTATACTCCCTAATATACTGTCTGAAAACGCTTGTTACCTTCTAGTATACTTAGTTTCATAAAAGTTATCAAGCTTTTTCTGTATAGGCCGATAGTTCTATGTTTAAAATTAATTTAAAAAGCAGGCCACTTATATGTGCCTGCTATTATTTTCTAATTTCAAAAGCCAACATATTAACCGTCATACCAGCTGCAGTCCCCATCAAGAAGATGGTATCTCCTTCCTTCACATAGCCATGATCGAGTGCATAGGCCAAGCCAAAAGGTACCGCAACGGAAACCATATTCCCATAATCACTAACGATATTAAGGTACTTGTCTTTTGCTAACTCCTAGTTTTATCCATGACAAGTGGTAATGCTCGACTAGCTTGGTGTGGAATAATATAGTCTACAGCAACTTTAGAAATACCAGATTTCTCTTGGAATTCTTGGAACATTTCTGGAATGACACGAGCAGAAAGCAAGAGGATCTTCTTCCCTTTCATATCAAACATGAAATTCGTCTTCGTTTCTTCAGAGTACTCTTTTGGTTGATAAGAAGTCAAACCTCCACGGATTTCAGTATCGTGAGCTCCCTCCGACCAAGTACGTTGAAGACTTGCTATCACTCCCTTATCCTTGTCACTTGCTTGGAAAATAAAGGCTGCCGCCCCATCACCAAAGAGTTCATAACTTTCTTTTTGCTTCGGATTGAGTCCCAAGCTACCAACTTCACTAGATACAATCAAAACGCGATGATATTCTCCTGCTTCAATCAAATGTGACATCGTTGATAGAGCAGAGATAAAACTTGTACAAGTCGTATTGATATCCATAGCTGGAATAGAGAGTCCTTTTGCCACGCGCTCATGAATCAAAGCAGCTGTACACGGAATAGGTTGAACACCAACCGCACTAGCTGATACAAGGCAATCAATATCTTTAATACTTAAGTTTGCATTTTCAAGCGCAGCTTGGATAGCTGCTTCTGCCAAATCTAGCTGTGTTTCTTCATTTTCTACGACACGATAACGCGTTTGGTCTTTAAATTGCACTGTGTTTTTTGGAAGGCAAACTCCATAGCCTGCAATTTCTACATGTCTTTTTACTTCTGTCATAATCTTTTGTCCTTTCATAAACGTTGGATACGTTTGAGTTTACGGCTTGTATCCCAGTGATACTCTGAAAAGCGGATTTCGGGAACTTTGAACTGCTTTTGCTGGGCCAGGAGTTGGAACTGCTCTGTAATGGCTGTTTCCAATTGCTCATCCCTTCGACTCAGACAAACTTCTACTAACTTTTCAGAATGCTGTTTAACTTGGTAATCTCCGACATTTTCCACAAAGAGAATGCAACGCCTGATAAAGTCAGGATAAATCCTTACCTGACCTCCATCTTTCCCATCAAAATAGAAGATGTCATCAGAACGCCCTTCGACCTTATCAATCCTTGTGTAATGAGACCCACATGGACAGGGTTCAGGATTTTCAACCAAGATATCGTTGAGTTGATAGCGATAAACAGGCTGACTGCTTCGTTTAAAGTCCGTAATCACTGGATAAAAACGTCGTTCATCTAAGTAGTGCTTTTCCACAAAGATGATATCTTCATTGAGATGAAGATTTCCAGCAGAGCAAGTACAGGCTAGGAAACCTTCGGTTGCCTGGTAGACTTGGTCAATAATGGATAGTGAAAAAGCATCAGCAATCCGTTCTCTATCACTATCTTCTAATATTTCTGCTACTGAAACGATTTTTTGCGGATGAATCTTTAGCTCTCCTGCTTTTAGGCGCTTGCTCAATTCAATCAACATAGAAGCAGGTGCCACTACAATGGTCGGTTGGTAACTATTCAGTCGATCGATATGCTCATCTGTATTCTTGAAAATATCAAAGTATTCTAAACGAATGAGCGCCGTATTGATTGTCTGATAGAGTTCATTATCTGCTCTCAAGAAAAAGGCTATGCGGTGGCCAAACAGCTGGCCCTTGGGCAACATCTTGGCTAAAATCGCTGCCGCCCACATACTTCTCTCCTTTTCAGTTGTGATAAAGATTCCCCGATGTCCGGACGTCCCTGAGGACAAACCGACAGCTATTTCTCCTTTAAGCTCTGTAAAATTTCGAGTCTTTTCACTTTCGATAGCCAAAGCCAAGGCCTCGTCTCGATCCACTCCTTGGGTGTTGAGCTCATTGAAATGACTCATCATAAAAGCCTTGTCCATATGATCAAAGTCACTAGGTACCCCATTTTTAAAATAAGGTGACTCACGTTTTAGAAAGGCCATATAAGCAGCTAATTGCTTTTTCTGATAGTTTTCTAAAAGCTTCTCGAGACTTAAAACTTATGAAGCCAACGAGTTTGGACAAAAGTTTTTAAGAAAGGTTATTTTTTTCATACAAAATCCGCTCAATCCTTTCTACAGGGTCATGGCTAACTAGCACTTCTATTCCATCTTTTAAAAACCTCTTCCAAGTAGCTCTGTTCCTTTGATATAGTCAGCCTTACTATCTTGAACCAAGGAAGGAATCAGATGCATCTGTTTGGTATAAGGGTAAGAGGTCTATTCCCCAACAAAGATCCGCTGCGATAAAGAGATGATAATCTGGAATAAAGAGACAAGCTTGCCCTTAGCATGCCCATCTATCGAAGCTACAAGGATACTTCCGTCTCCAAAAAGATCTATGGTAGGGACGATAAGTAAAAAGTTAGAGTTTTGCTGATCTGCCTTGATGACTGTCAATCTTTCCTCAAAAGTACTCGGCAAAAAAATTCTTTAAAAAAATTAAATCTTTTAGTTTTGGGTTTCTTATAAACATCATAGACTTCCTGAGTCAGGATAAAGTTTGCGTTAGGAAAGAAGCTAGCCCCTCCCAGATGATCTGGATGTAGATGAGATAGCAAGACATAGTTAATTTCTTCTGGCTTAATTCCTCTAGCTTTCAGCAAATGTGAAATCTGATCCTTGTCCGTCATTTGAACTGGCGTCCCTAGACGATAAAAGCTATAACGAAGTTTCCTCTTAATATCATAGTGATAGCCAGTATCATAAAGTAGATATCCCTTTTCCCTATGCTTGATTAAAAAGACACCTGCTGGGAAAGTCATCTTTCTATTTTTGACACCCTTAAAAAGCAAACCAGCATAACTAGTACAGTATCCCGCTGGGAAATACTCAATGCTTTCGATAATCTTGGACATATTGTTCAATCCCTTCTGAAATACTAATTTTCGGATGATACCCCAATTCCCTCATAGCCTTGCTAATATCCAGCGTTTGACTATAGCGGAGCAGATAATAGGTATATCGAGTTAGAGGTGGCTCCCCTTTAAGGTTCAAGGTCTTGTATATAAATTCTAAACTACTTGCAATTCCTGATAAGAGAGATGCTGGAATTTTTCTATATCTGATTGGATAACCCAGACCTGTCAAACTTTCCTCTAACAAATCTCTAAAAGCCCTCGGTTCACCATTAGTAATGTTATAAACTTCACCTTTTGCTTCTGGAGCTTCTAAGGCTAACCGTATTGCCAGAGCAACATTTTCCACACAAGTCATGTCCATGAGCTGACGCCCATCTCCAATTAAAGGAATACCAATTTTTTGACTCAGATTGATCACCCGTGGCAAGATGCTAGTATCTCCAATCCCGAACAGTCCCCGAGGCCTCAAGATAATACTCGGAACATCTGGATAATCTTTAAAGAGCTTCTCTGAAGACAATTTGCTACGGATATAATTATTGAGATTATTTTCCTCTGGAGCATCACTTTCTTTGATAGCCAACTGATCCTTAGGAGCAGCATAGATGCTTGGTGAGGATACATAGACTAAACGTTGAATATCTGTTTGGCGACATGCCTCGAGAATATATTTGGTTCCTAAAACATTAGCCTGATAAAAATCTTCCCAAGGCCCCCAAACTGTTGACAGGGCTCCCGCATGAACGACCTGATCCATCCCCTTGCAAGCCTCTAGCACATCATCAGCTTTGGTCAAATCACCCTGAAAAAAACTAACTGAAGTATTCTCTAAAGAGCGACCTACCTTACTGTTTCTGCCAAAAGCTCGCACTTGATAACCATGTTCAACTAATTCTTCTACGACATATTTACCCAAGAAACCAGTGGCTCCTGTAACTAATACTTTTTTCATTATTCTTTCTCCTTATCTGTTAACAGACGTTGGATTTCGCTTTCCAAAATTTCTGTTGGATGATAGGATTGTGCAGCCTGGCGTAAAGTCTCTAATTCCGACCAATCCTCTTTAGCTAATAAACTATCAAAGGCTTGTCCAATTGCCTTGCTATTATCTCTTTTAGCTGTAAAAGCAACACCCGCTTCCACCCCGCGAACGGAATAATCAAATTGGTCATAATCATGAGGCAATATCAAAGCTGGTTTACCATAAATGATACATTGATAAAAAATACCAGCCCCCCCGTGATGAATCACGTAATCCATCTGGGGAATGTACTCCTTATAGGGGAGATAAGAAACTACGGAAAGGTTCTCCATGAGATTCTCACACTGAAAAGGTTCTCCACCAACTCCACGAGTCACAAAAAAGTGAAAATCAGGATGCGCTTTGGCTAGTTGCTTCGCTTGAAAGATTAGATTATCTTTGGCCCATGCCAGTTGTGTCCCACAAGTAACCAAAACCTTTTTTCGATTAGGGAAAACCGACAAATCTAATGGATAATCCTCTCCTGCCTCAACTGAAGCACCAGAGGGCCCTACCCACTTGTAGTGTTCTGGGAATCCCTTTTTTAACTCTACCTCTTTCATTCCAATACCTAGAATAGAATAGGGAGAATAAATGGTCTCATGATCGAGTTGATTATACAATTTAAAATTATATCTTTTTAAGCGATCACGAAGCAGGAAAGATACAATTCGTTTCACTAAACGAGTTGCTTTTCTACCTAAAAATTGTACTGAAACTTGCCAGCCATTCTTGGGACTTCCCAGTCCACCAAAGAAACAAGGAGGACCATCTGTCGTTTCAATCGCAAACTGGGTCGCCATAGTTGATATCCACAGAATTCCAAGTTTATTAGCTACTAAACCACCTGACAGAGTTATAAAATCAGCAATGACGATATCAGGGCGATTCTTTTGCCACTCTTCCAATAATTGATCTGAAACTACATTAATTAAATCAATACTAGAAGAAAGTTGATGATAGGCTGATAAAATTCCTAATTGCTGATTATTATTTGCAGCACGTTCGAAATCCTCTATGTGATTTTCTAGTATTGGAACTACATGAAAACCTGCAGCCTCAGCAACAGCTTTTTTTTGAGGACCAGTGAATAAGCGAATATCATATCGAGGGTTACTAAGTAAGGGTATTAATAAATTCATTGTTGGGTACAAATGTCCACTTAAAGGCACAACTACAACATCAATTTTTGATTCTTTTCATATGTCTAGGATATCAAATTTTTAAAAAAAGAACTATCGATAAGATAATTCTTTACTCATTTAATTAGTTTTTGACATGAAAAAGTAACGAAACATTTAAGAAAAATGCAATGTGATTTTACAGATAATAATAATATAATCAAAATCAAATATAAAAATAAAAAAAGGCACCTGCCTCAATTTAAGTATTGACCAATCAGGGAAGACAGGATTCGAACCTGCGACACCTTGGTCCCCAAACCAAAGTACTCTACCAAGCTGAGCTACTTCCCGAAGTAAATAAAAAAATGCACCCTAGAGGAGTCGAACCTCTAACCGCCTGATTCGTAGTCAGGTACTCTATCCAGTTGAGCTAAGGGTGCTCATTTATGCCGAGGACCGGAATCGAACCGGTACGATCGTTACCAATCGCAGGATTTTAAGTCCTGTGCGTCTGCCAGTTCCGCCACCCCGGCCTCTCTAAGCGAACGACGGGATTCGAACCCGCGACCCCCACCTTGGCAAGGTGGTGTTCTACCACTGAACTACGTTCGCATTGACTCTGATTTAACTTAAAAAAAATGCCGGCTACATGACTTGAACACGCGACCCTCTGATTACAAATCAGATGCTCTACCAACTGAGCTAAGCCGGCTAATTTCTATAATGCGGGTTAAGGGACTTGAACCCCCACGCCGTTAAGCGCCAGATCCTAAATCTGGTGCGTCTGCCAATTCCGCCAAACCCGCAATGATGACCCGTACTGGGCTCGAACCAGTGACCCATTGATTAAAAGTCAATTGCTCTACCAACTGAGCTAACGAGTCAAATAACTTTCGTTATTACGGTCCCGACGGGAATCGAACCCGCGATCTTCGCCGTGACAGGGCGACGTGATAACCGCTACACTACGGGACCTATGGGAGTTAACGGGATCGAACCGCTGACCCTCTGCTTGTAAGGCAGATGCTCTCCCAGCTGAGCTAAACTCCCAAAGGGTGGAGTCTAGCTCAGCCAACGGTCAGAAAATTCATTTCTCTCATCCGTCGATTGTAATTTCGATTTCCTCTCAATTACAACTAAGCTAAACTCCCTAGAGCTAAGCGACTTCCATATCTCACAGGGGGCAACCCCCAACTACTTCCGGCGTTCTAGGGCTTAACTTCTGTGTTCGGCATGGGTACAGGTGTATCTCCTAGGCTATCGTCACTTAACTCTGAGTCATACATACTCAAAATTGAATATCTTTCAAATATCAAGAAAACCTTTCGCTTTCATATTCTCAGTTACTTTGGATAAGTCCTCGAGCTATTAGTATTAGTCCGCTACATGTGTCGCCACACTTCCACTTCTAACCTATCTACCTGATCATCTCTCAGGGCTCTTACTGATATAAAATCATGGGAAATCTCATCTTGAGGTGGGTTTCACACTTAGATGCTTTCAGCGTTTATCCCTTCCCTACATAGCTACCCAGCGATGCCTTTGGCAAGACAACTGGTACACCAGCGGTAAGTCCACTCTGGTCCTCTCGTACTAGGAGCAGATCCTCTCAAATTTCCTACGCCCGCGACGGATAGGGACCGAACTGTCTCACGACGTTCTGAACCCAGCTCGCGTGCCGCTTTAATGGGCGAACAGCCCAACCCTTGGGACCGACTACAGCCCCAGGATGCGACGAGCCGACATCGAGGTGCCAAACCTCCCCGTCGATGTGAACTCTTGGGGGAGATAAGCCTGTTATCCCCAGGGTAGCTTTTATCCGTTGAGCGATGGCCCTTCCATACGGAACCACCGGATCACTAAGCCCGACTTTCGTCCCTGCTCGAGTTGTAGCTCTCGCAGTCAAGCTCCCTTATACCTTTACACTCTGCGAATGATTTCCAACCATTCTGAGGGAACCTTTGGGCGCCTCCGTTACCTTTTAGGAGGCGACCGCCCCAGTCAAACTGCCCGTCAGACACTGTCTCCGATAGGGATCACCTATCCGGGTTAGAGTGGCCATAACACAAGGGTAGTATCCCAACATCGTCTCCTTCGAAACTGGCGTCCCGAATTCTTAGACTCCTACCTATCCTGTACATGTGGTACAGACACTCAATATCAAACTGCAGTAAAGCTCCATGGGGTCTTTCCGTCCTGTCGCGGGTAACCTGCATCTTCACAGGTACTAAAATTTCACCGAGTCTCTCGTTGAGACAGTGCCCAAATCATTACGCCTTTCGTGCGGGTCGGAACTTACCCGACAAGGAATTTCGCTACCTTAGGACCGTTATAGTTACGGCCGCCGTTTACTGGGGCTTCAATTCATACCTTCGCTTACGCTAAGCACTCCTCTTAACCTTCCAGCACCGGGCAGGCGTCACCCCCTATACATCATCTTACGATTTAGCAGAGAGCTGTGTTTTTGATAAACAGTTGCTTGGGCCTATTCACTGCGGCTGACTTAAAGTCAGCACCCCTTCTCCCGAAGTTACGGGGTCATTTTGCCGAGTTCCTTAACGAGAGTTCTCTCGCTCACCTGAGGCTACTCGCCTCGACTACCTGTGTCGGTTTGCGGTACGGGTAGAGTATGTTTAAACGCTAGAAGCTTTTCTTGGCAGTGTGACATCACTAACTTCGCTACTAAACTTCGCTCCCCATCACAGCTCAATGTTATAGAACTAAGCATTTAACTCAATTCACACCTCACTGCTTAGACAGACACTTCCAATCGTCTGCTTTAGTTAGCCTACTGCGTCCCTCCATCACTACATACTCTAGTACAGGAATATCAACCTGTTGTCCATCGGATACACCTTTCGGTCTCTCCTTAGGTCCCGACTAACCCAGGGCGGACGAGCCTTCCCCTGGAAACCTTAGTCTTACGGTGGACAGGATTCTCACCTGTCTTTCGCTACTCATACCGGCATTCTCACTTCTATGCGTTCCAGCGCTCCTCACGGTACACCTTCGCCACACATAGAACGCTCTCCTACCATACCTATAAAGGTATCCACAGCTTCGGTAAATTGTTTTAGCCCCGGTACATTTTCGGCGCAGGGTCACTCGACTAGTGAGCTATTACGCACTCTTTGAATGAATAGCTGCTTCTAAGCTAACATCCTAGTTGTCTGTGCAACCCCACATCCTTTTCCACTTAACAATTATTTTTGGGACCTTAGCTGGTGGTCTGGGCTGTTTCCCTTTCGACTACGGATCTTAGCACTCGCAGTCTGACTGCCGACCATAATTCATTGGCATTCGGAGTTTATCTGAGATTGGTAATCCGGGATGGACCCCTCACCCAAACAGTGCTCTACCTCCAAGAATCTTGATGTCGACGCTAGCCCTAAAGCTATTTCGGAGAGAACCAGCTATCTCCAAGTTCGTTTGGAATTTCTCCGCTACCCACAAGTCATCCAAGCACTTTTTCAACGTGCCCTGGTTCGGTCCTCCAGTGCGTCTTACCGCACCTTCAACCTGCTCATGGGTAGGTCACATGGTTTCGGGTCTACGACATAATACTAAAGACGCCCTATTCAGACTCGGTTTCCCTACGGCTCCGTCTCTTCAACTTAACCTCGCATCATATCGTAACTCGCCGGTTCATTCTACAAAAGGCACGCTCTCACCCATTAACGGGCTCGAACTTGTTGTAGGCACACGGTTTCAGGTTCTATTTCACTCCCTCCCGGGGTGCTTTTCACCTTTCCCTCACGGTACTGGTTCACTATCGGTCACTAGGGAGTATTTAGGGGTTGGGAGATGGTCCTCCCAGATTCCGACAGGGATTTCACGTGTCCCGCCGTACTCAGGATACTGCTAGGTACAAAGACTATTTAAAATACGAGGCTCTCACTCTCTTTGGCTGACCTTCCCATGTCATTCTTCTATAATCTTTGTGTCCACATTGCAGTCCTACAACCCCGAAGAGTAAACTCTTCGGTTTGCCCTCCTGCCGTTTCGCTCGCCGCTACTAAGGCAATCGCTTTTGCTTTCTCTTCCTGCAGCTACTTAGATGTTTCAGTTCACTGCGTCTTCCTCCTCATATCCTTAACAGATATGGGTAACAGGTAGTACCTGTTGGGTTCCCCATTCGAAAATCCCTGGATCATCGCTTACTTACAGCTACCCAAGGCATATCGTCGTTTGTCACGTCCTTCTTCGGCTCCTAGTGCCAAGGCATCCACCGTGCGCCCTTATTAACTTAACCTTACTTTTTTGACCTTTCAGTCATAAACTCTTATTAATACTACAGCGTTTTTCGGTTTATTTTTCTTGTTACTATTTGATATAGATATTCAATTTTCAATGTGCATGACTTGGTGATCTCTCACCAATGGAGCCTAGCGGGATCGAACCGCTGACCTCCTGCGTGCAAAGCAGGCGCTCTCCCAGCTGAGCTAAGGCCCCACAAGACCTCTCAAGACTAAACAAGACCAATGTGCATTTCCTTATCCTTAGAAAGGAGGTGATCCAGCCGCACCTTCCGATACGGCTACCTTGTTACGACTTCACCCCAATCATCTATCCCACCTTAGGCGGCTGGCTCCTAAAATGGTTACCTCACCGACTTCGGGTGTTACAAACTCTCGTGGTGTGACGGGCGGTGTGTACAAGGCCCGGGAACGTATTCACCGCGGCGTGCTGATCCGCGATTACTAGCGATTCCGACTTCATGTAGGGCGAGTTGCAGCCTACAATCCGAACTGAGATTGGCTTTAAGAGATTAGCTTGCCGTCACCGGCTTGCGACTCGTTGTACCAACCATTGTAGCACGTGTGTAGCCCAGGTCATAAGGGGCATGATGATTTGACGTCATCCCCACCTTCCTCCGGTTTATTACCGGCAGTCTCGCTAGAGTGCCCAACTGAATGATGGCAACTAACAATAGGGGTTGCGCTCGTTGCGGGACTTAACCCAACATCTCACGACACGAGCTGACGACAACCATGCACCACCTGTCACCTCTGTCCCGAAGGAAAAACTCTATCTCTAGAGCGGTCAGAGGGATGTCAAGACCTGGTAAGGTTCTTCGCGTTGCTTCGAATTAAACCACATGCTCCACCGCTTGTGCGGGCCCCCGTCAATTCCTTTTGAGTTTCAACCTTGCGGTCGTACTCCCCAGGCGGAGTGCTTAATGCGTTAGCTACGGCACTAAACCCCGGAAAGGGTCTAACACCTAGCACTCATCGTTTACGGCGTGGACTACCAGGGTATCTAATCCTGTTTGCTCCCCACGCTTTCGAGCCTCAGCGTCAGTTACAAGCCAGAGAGCCGCTTTCGCCACCGGTGTTCCTCCATATATCTACGCATTTCACCGCTACACATGGAATTCCACTCTCCCTCTTGCACTCAAGTTAAACAGTTTCCAAAGCGTACTATGGTTAAGCCACAGCCTTTAACTTCAGACTTATCTAACCGCCTGCGCTCGCTTTACGCCCAATAAATCCGGACAACGCTCGGGACCTACGTATTACCGCGGCTGCTGGCACGTAGTTAGCCGTCCCTTTCTGGTAAGATACCGTCACAGTGTGAACTTTCCACTCTCACACTCGTTCTTCTCTTACAACAGAGCTTTACGATCCGAAAACCTTCTTCACTCACGCGGCGTTGCTCGGTCAGACTTCCGTCCATTGCCGAAGATTCCCTACTGCTGCCTCCCGTAGGAGTCTGGGCCGTGTCTCAGTCCCAGTGTGGCCGATCACCCTCTCAGGTCGGCTATGTATCGTTGCCTTGGTGAGCCGTTACCTCACCAACTAGCTAATACAACGCAGGTCCATCTGGTAGTGATGCAATTGCACCTTTCAAGCAGCTATCATGCGATATCTACTGTTATGCGGTATTAGCTATCGTTTCCAATAGTTATCCCCCGCTACCAGGCAGGTTACCTACGCGTTACTCACCCGTTCGCAACTCATCCGGAAAGAGCAAGCTCCTTCCTTCAGCGTTCTACTTGCATGTATTAGGCACGCCGCCAGCGTTCGTCCTGAGCCAGGATCAAACTCTCATTAAAAGTTTGAGTTCTCACTCATTTCTGTCACTGACAGATTTATTGTTTTTTCATTGTTCAGTACTATAACATCAGTTATAGTGCCCTGCACATTGGTTCGTCTTGTTCAGTTTTCAAAGGTCTTTGTCTCTCGTTCTCATCGAGCGACAACTATATTAGTATATCACAGTCATTTTTCTCTGTCAACAGGTTTTTTTAACTTTTTTATAATTCCTATTAACCTTAACCGCGATACACCCATAGTCCGTACGGGATTCGAACCCGTGTTACCGCCGTGAAAAGGCGGTGTCTTAACCCCTTGACCAACGGACCTTGAGCTTGTCAACTCTTTCTATTATACCTACTTTTTTACTCCTTGTCAAGATATTGAGTTTATTTTTTTATCTTTTTGGAGAAAAATCTCTTAGCACATGCTTTAGTTCTTTCAACATTGCTTTTCTTCCTTTGAATCGCTCATCAGCTAACAAGCGTTCAAATAACTCCAACCTTTCCTTTCCTAATCCTGATCGATACTCTTTAAGCATTTCTTGTAATGCGTAAGACTCATCTATCAACAGCCCCCCTTCGCCTAATCGATGGCTAATTTCGCTCACTTCTTCATAAGCTTGTCGATCCAATCTTCTTTTATAACTTTCTTGTTTCCTAACTGCATCCAAAATTCGATTTCGAAACTTTGTTTTGAAGTAGGTATAAAATTCCTTATTTTTATTTTCCTTAAAATCAGGGTGATTTTCTAATAATTCATGTAGGCAAATCATTCCCTCTTGATCCCAATCTTCTTTTTCCCATAAATGAAGGTAGTATTCTTTTCTACATTTGTGTACAATAGCTTTCACTTCTTGGTAATTCATTTCTAACATAATCATTCTCCTTTTCTGCCATTAGTATAGCAGAGGTAGAGATAAATTATGACATTTCTTCTATTTTGTTACTTATCTTACCTGATTTTATTTTTTTTGAATGTTTGATATTTCATTGGGAAGTGTTTTAGGGCTTTTTAGGATATAAAAAAGGACAAGAGTTATGCTCTTGTCTTTTAAAAATTATTGGAATAAATCTACAATTGTATCCCAGACGGTTTTTGCCTTTTCTTTGATTTTTGCATCTGAAATAGCTTTTTCTGCTTCATCAATAAGATTCTGGGCTCGACTTTGAATGTCACTTATAGAGTCATTTGATTGCCCTCCAGCATTGTCAGTAGACTGACTCGGAACATTTTCAGGAGCAATCCCATTTATCTTATAGGCATTTTCAACTGTAAATGTACTTCCTGGTGTATAAGGAAGAATTGTTTCTGCCATACTTCTAAAAATATGAGCGGCGCCATTTGATGTCGAACCTGCTAGATAATGATTTTCATCGGTTGTCGGGAAACCAAGCCAGTGACTAATGACTACATCTGGCGTATAGCCGATAACCCACTGGTCACTCGTATACACTGGGTTGAAAGGCTGCTTCTGTTGTACCTGTTTTCCCGGCCATAACATAACCATCTGGTGATGAACTTATCCCTGTACCGTTTGTGAATGTCCCTAGCATCATGCTAGTCATTTTATCCGCTACGGATTTATCTATCACTCGTTTTTGAGAATTCTTATGAGTAGCAATGACTTGACCACTTGCATTTTCAATACGTGTAATGAAAATGTGCTTCAGGCATCAAACCTTCGTTTGCAAATGCTGCATAAGCTTGCGCCATTTGCAGTGGACTAGTTTCCACGCCACCACCCAGTGCAACACCCAACACACGATCTACATTGGTTAAGTTAAGCCCGAATCTTTCGCCTGATTCAAAAGCCTTGTCAATACCAAGTTCCTTAACCGTGGCTACTGCAGGAAGGTTTAGGGATTCAGCTAAAGCTTGGTACATTGGAACTTCTGGAGATGTTTTGATTCCTGCGTAGTTATCTACCTTGTAATCACCATACTCCATAGTATGATTGTCCAACTCTTTATTTAGAGCCCAACCAGCTTCGACTGCTGGGGTATAGACAACTAAGGGCTTAATAGTTGAACCTGGGCTTCTTTTTGATTGAGTTGCATAGTTGAAATTTCGGAAACCAGCTTTATCATCTCCTGCTACACGACCAACAACTCCTCGAACTCCTCCTGTTTTTGGTTCTAGAGCAACACTGCCCTGACTCAGCATGAGTTCCATCTTCTGCAGTTGGAAAGAGATCTGTGTTTTCATAAATGACCTGCATATTAGCCTGGTAATTCTGATCTAATTCCGTATATATACGATAGCCGTTGTTCACGATTTCTTCTTCAGTTAGATTATACTTTTCAATTGCTTCATTAACAACAGCATCAAAATAGGATGGATATCGGTAGTCTGAAACTTTACCTTCATAAGCATCTTGCAGTTGAGATGCCATGTCAACACCCGAAGCTTCCGCTTCTTTATCCTTATCAATATAGCCAGCAGCGACCATGTTTTGTAGGACTGTGTCTCTACGATTAGTAGAATCTTCAATAGAATTCAAAGGGTTATACAATTCTGGCCCTTTGAGCATTCCGGCTAAAGTTGCAGCTTCATCAAGCGTCAGTTGAGAAGCTGAAACCCCGAAGTATTTTTTACTTGCATCTTCAACACCCCAAACCCCATTTCCGAAGTAGGCATTGTTCAAGTACATGGTTAGGATTTCCTTCTTGCTATATTTTTTGGTTAATTCTAAAGCTAAAAAGAATTCTTTGGCTTTTCTCTGCACAGTTTGGTCTTGCGAAAGATAAGCGTTTTTCGCTAACTGTTGGGTAATTGTAGAACCACCACCCGAACGACCAGCTGTTAGGATAGCCAGGAAAAAGCGTCCATAGTTAATTCCACTATTTTTATAGAAACTTCTATCTTCTGTCGCAATAACAGCATTCTGCAAATCTTCACTAATATCCGAAAGTTCGACATAGGTCCCTTTTTGGCCTGATAGGGCACCTGCTTCTTTTTCCTCTCTGTCAAAAATCAGAGTACGTGTTTTTAAAGCGTTTTGTAAGTCTGTAACATTCGTCGATTTTGCTAGCGCAAACAGATAGACCCCAACAAACAAGCTGGCACTAAGCCCAAGAATCAAAAAAAGATTTTTTTGTCAGATGATAGCGACGCCAAAATTTTTCGAATAGGACCAACTGCCCCCAGCTTTCTTTCGTCCCTGCTCTTGAACGTCGTAAAGTTGCTCGACACATTTTCTTCTTGTTCAATTTCATTCATTTCTGTTTCTTCAATTTCAGATTCTTCTTTTCTTAAATAAGGAAAGAAATTTTTCAAATAAGGTATCTAATTTCATGCGTATATTTTATCATCTTCCCCATAGGAAGACAAGAATTTTGCTAGTTCCCCTGTCCAAATAAACTGATTTTTGTTACAATATCAGTATGAAATTTACCTTTACTATCCCTGATTCTCTACCTGAAATGACGGTCAAACATTTTTCTAGAAGAACAGCTGTTAATCCCTCGAAAAATAAGGCACTTTTTGAGAACCAAGAAACACATCCTCATTAATCAAGAAGAGGTGCATTGGCACCAAACAGTTAAGGCTGGAGATGAATGCCAATTGATTTTCGATGAGGAAGATTATCCTACAAAAGAAATTGCTCTGGGCAACCCCAAACTTGTCGAAGAAGTCTATCAAGACCAACATTTAATTATCGTCAATAAACCCGAGGGTATGAAGACACATGGAAATCAGCCAGATGAGATAGCTCTTCTCAATCACGTCAGCGCCTATGTCGGTCAAACCTGCTATGTTGTTCATAGACTAGATATGGAAACAAGTGGTCTCGTACTGTTTGCGAAAAATCCATTTATATTGCCTATCCTAAATCGATTATTAGAAAAAAAGAGATTTCTCGAGAATACTGGGCTCTGGTTGATGGAAGATTAGAGGCTAAGGACTTGATTTTCCGAGATAAAATCGGTCGCAATCGTCACGATCGTAGAAAAAGAATTGTGGATCAAAAAAATGGTCAATACGCCGAAACTCATGTAACTCGATTAAAACAGTTTCAAAACAAAACCAGTCTCGTTCGGTGTAGATTAAAAACAGGACGTACTCATCAGATCCGAGTCCACCTATCTCACCACGGACATCCAATCCTCGGGGACCCTCTCTACAACCCACACTCAAAAAACAAGAGACTGATGCTTCACGCATTTAAACTATCCTTTATCCACCCTCTGACTTTAAATAAATTAAGCTTTACCGCACTCTCAGATACATTTGAAAGAGAATTAAAACAAAATGGATGATAAAATCATCCATTTTTATAGATACAAAAAGCAAGACCGATTGGTCTTGCTTTTTCGACTCAGAAATTATTTAGCAATTTTTGCGAAGTATTCAAGAGTACGTACAAGTTGTGCAGTGTAAGACATTTCGTTGTCGTACCATGATACAACTTTAACCAATTGTTTACCGTCAACGTCAAGAACTTTAGTTTGAGTTGCGTCAAACAATGAACCGTAAGACATACCTACAACGTCTGAAGATACGATTGGATCTTCAGTGTAACCGTATGATTCGTTAGCTACTGCTTTCATAGCTGCATTTACTTCATCAACAGTAACGTTCTTTTCAAGAACAACTACCAATTCAGTAACTGATCCAGTTGGAGTAGGAACGCGTTGTGCAGCTCCGTCCAATTTACCGTTCAATTCAGGGATAACCAAACCGATTGCTTTAGCAGCACCAGTTGAGTTAGGAACGATGTTAGCAGCACCAGCACGAGCACGACGAAGGTCACCTTTACGGTGTGGACCGTCAAGGATCATTTGGTCACCAGTGTAAGCGTGGATAGTAGTCATCAATCCTTCTACAACACCGAAGTTATCTTGAAGAGCTTTAGCCATTGGAGCCAAAGCAGTTTGTAGTACATGAAGCACCTGAGATAACTGTTTCAGTACCATCAAGAATATCGTGGTTAGTGTTAAATACGACTGTTTTAACATCTGATCCACCAGGAGCAGTGATAACAACTTTCTTAGCACCACCAGCATGCAAGTGTTTTTCAGCAGCTGCTTTAGTAGCAAAGAAACCAGTTGCTTCAAGAACGATTTCTACACCGTCGTTAGCCCAGTCGATTTGTTCTGGATCGCGTTCAGCAGAAACTTTAACGAATTTACCGTTAACTTCGAATCCACCTTCTTTAACTTCCACAGTACCGTCGAAACGACCTTGAGTTGTGTCATATTTCAACAAGTGTGCAAGCATAACTGGATCTGTAAGGTCGTTGATGCGAGTAACTTCAACACCTTCTACGTTTTGGATACGACGGAAAGCAAGACGACCGATACGTCCGAAACCGTTAATACCAACTTTAACTACCATTAGTGATTTCCTCCTTATGAAAATCATGAAAATTTTATTGTGAAAAGAGTAACTTGAATCACTACAAATCACCTTTCAACAAACCTATTATATAACTATTTGAGTTAAATTGCAAGTGCGGGCGTTGATTTTCACTTTAGTTTTATACTTCTCAATTCCTCTTATTTTACTAAGACACCATAGTAAAAGCCTCCACTCTACCTCATTATAATTCCTGTTAAATCAATTGGTCCATGAAAAATCATAAAAAGAGGCAGGATTTCTCCTGCCTCTAGGCTGATAAACGATTATTTACGACGTCCTGGACGTTCTGCATAACCATAGTAAGCATCTGCCATGATTTCTTCCATGTCAGCTACCATTGGTAAGCGTGGGTTTGCAGGTGAACATTGGTCTTCATATGCAAGCAAAGCAATTTCATGCAAGCTATCTTTCCAAGCTTTTTCATCAATTCCTTGATCCTTGAAGTTCATCTTGATACCTACTGCAACACCAAGGTCGTAAACTGCTTTGGCATAAGCTTCAACTGCTTCTTCTGGAGTTGAATGTGGCAAACCAAGCATTCTAGCGATATCTTGGAATTTTTCATCAGCTTTCCAGTAGTTGTATTTAGGCCATGTAGTAGTCTTAGATGGGCGAGTACCGTTGTAGCGGATAACGTATGGAAGCAAGATTGCATTTGTACGTCCGTGAACAGTATGGTGAACAGCACCAATCTTGTGGGCCATTGAGTGACTCATACCAAGGAAGGCATTAGCGAAGGCCATACCAGCCATTGTAGATGCATTGTGCATTTTTTCGCGAGCTTCTGGATCAGCTGTTTTAACTGATTTTTCTAACCATTCGAAAACAAGCTTGATTGTTTGAAGCGCGATACCATCTGTATAATCGTTAGCGAAGTTTGAAGTGTAAGCTTCAGTTGCGTGAGTCAACACGTCCATACCTGTATCAGCTGCGATGAAATCAGGAACTGATTCAACCAAAGCAGGGTCAACAATCGCAATAGTTGGCGTCAATGAATAGTCAGCCAATGGGTATTTTCGGTTGTTTTTCTTATCAGAGATAACGGCAAATGGTGTTACTTCTGATCCTGTACCTGAAGTTGTTGGAATACCGATGTATTTCGCTTTCTTACCAAGTGATGGGAAGCGGAAGGCACGTTTACGAATATCCATGAATTTTTGAACCAAGTCACGGAAGTCGATTTGTGGTTGTTCGTAGAAGAGCCACATTACTTTAGCTGCGTCCATTGGAGAACCACCACCAAGTGCGATGATTGTGTCTGGTTCAAATTCTCTCATCACTTCAGTACCACGTTCTACGGTTGTGATATCTGGATCGGGTTCAACATCTGAGAAGACTTGTACAGTTACACGGTTGCTACGTTTGTTCAATTGGTCGATAATACGTTGAACGAAACCAAGTTTTTCGATAGATTTGTCTGTAACAATCATAACGCGTTCGATATCTTCACATGTTTGAAGGTATTGGATAGAATTGCGTTCGAAGTAAATTTTTGAAGGAACTTTAAACCATTGCATATTATTTCTACGTTTCCCTACTTTCTTGATGTTTAGAAGGTTGATTGCACTCACATTATCACCGACCGAGTTGTGTCCGTATGAACCACATCCAAGTGTCAATGATGGAATGAAGGCATTGTAAACGTCACCGATACCACCAAAAGTTGATGGCGAGTTCCAGATAATACGCATTGCTTTGATTTCTGTACCAAAGCGTTTAGCAAGTTCTTCGTCTTTTGTATGGATAGCTGCTGAGTGACCAAGCCCGTTGAACTCAACCATTTGACGAGCTTTTTAAGTCCATCTTCAGTATCTTCAGCTTTCAATACTGCGATGACTGGTGACAATTTTTCACGAGTCAAAGGCTCGTTTTCTCCAACTTCCTTACATTCTGCTGCAAGGATATTTGTTCCTTCTGGAACTGAGAAACCGGCTTGTTCTGCAATCCATGTTGCTGGTTTACCAACGATGTCAGCGTTCAATTTTGCTCCAGCACAGTTCTTGCTATTTGCTTTTGCTCCAAAACAGAATTCTTCTAGGAGAGCTTTTTCTTTTTTGTTTACAAAGTAAGTGTGGTAAGATTTAAATTCTGCTACAAATTCGTCGTACACTTCTTTATCGATGATAACTGCTTGCTCAGACGCACAAACCATACCATTGTCAAATGATTTAGACATAACGATGTCATGAGCTGCTTGACGAAGATCAGCTGATTTTTCGATATAGGCAGGAACGTTTCCAGCACCTACTCCAAGAGCTGGTTTACCACATGAGTAAGCAGCCTTAACCATGGCATTACCACCAGTAGCAAGAATAGTTGCAATACCATCATGATTCATAAGAGCAGCTGTTGCTTCCATAGATGGTTCTGTAATCCATTGTACACAGTTTCAGGAGCTCCAGCAGCAATCGCAGCATCACGAACAATTTGAGCAGCATGCGCAGAAGATTCTTGAGCAGATGGGTGGAAAGCAAAGACGATTGGATTACGTGTCTTCAATGAGATTAAAGCTTTAAAGATTGCTGTAGATGTTGGGTTTGTTGTAGGAGTAACTCCACAGATAACCCCAACAGGCTCTGCAATTTTAGTCAAGCCAGTAATTGGGTCATCTTCGATAACTCCAACAGTTTTACACCACGCATATTGTTTACAACGTGTTCACAAGCAAATAGGTTTTTTGTCGCCTTATCTTCGAATACCCCACGTCCAGTTTCTTCAACTGCGTGTTGAGCAAGAATTCCATGCGCATCAAGGGCAGCAACAGATGCTTTTTGCCACGATATAGTCAACTTGCTCTTGATTCAATTTGCGCATTTCTTCAAGCGCAACCAAAAGCTTTTTGTACTAATCCATCTACATGCTTTTCTGCAGCAAGTTTCTTTTCTTCAGGTGTCACATTTTTTTTATCAGCCATATTTTCCTCCATAGCCATCAAGGGTTTAAAATCCTTTGTTAAATTTTTTTCACAAGTTTATTATAACTCTTTTTTTATACTTTGTAAACAGTTTCATGGATATTTCACAAAGAATTTTCATTTCATTGTGAAATTTTTATCAAACTATTGTTTTTATGCACTCTTTTATCAAACTTTGTGAAAATATTTATTGAAATTATTTTATTTCACAAACTTTTTTATGGTATTTTTAATACAAAATTTAAGGAAGCGCTTTCTTTTTGTCCTGATAAAAGACCTCCTTGTTAGGAGGTTATTGTGCTTGTTGGAAGAGTCCTTGTTTAAAGTTGCCTTCATAGACAACTTCTTGCTCGGTAGTCAGTTTTCCTTTTCCTTCAGCTTGACCATTAACAAAGTCCCCTTCATAAACCCAGCCTTCTTTAGCTTGGTAGGTTCCTTTACCGTTAAATGCTCCATTTTTAAATTCACCTGTATAAGTGTCGCCATTTGGGAAGGTCATTGTTCCTTGTCCGTTCATCTTCCCGCGGACGATGCTCCCATCGTATACAATTGAGTCACCGTCCAGTTTTAAGACTCCTTGTTTTGGCGTATTTCCTACAAATACAAATATAGCACAAAAAGCTATGACTACTACCGTTGCAATTTCTAAACGAGGACGCGTTATATAGACACTGTATTTATCATAGAGTTTCTTTAAATTATCCATTTTTTGCCTCATTTTCTAAACGTGTTAGCCAAGCTTGGCAACCAGTTAAAACTCGATCGTAAGTTTCATCAAAATCACCTGTATACCATGGATCAGGAACACCCTCAGAAGCAAATGCTTCTAGCTTGTATAGTTGATCTTGAGGACACATCCGAGTCAAATCTAGAAGATTGGACTCGTCCATTCCAATGACATAATCAAAATATTCAAAATCATCCTTAGAAATTTGCTGTGATGTTTTTGATGAATCGTAAGGAATCTCGTGAGCTTTAAAAATTTTCTGAGTTCCTTTGTGAATTGGGTTGCCGTGTTCCCAAGAAGAAGTTGCTCTACTCTCAATCTCATATTCATCGGTTAAAGATTTCATAACAAATTCTGCCATAGGACTACGGCAAATATTACCAAGACATACAAAAACAACTTTCTTCATTATTGTTCCTCATCTTCATAGAAAAAGGGGTATGAGATCCACCCCGTTTTATTCTTCAATCGCGCTTTCACCGTCGACAACTGTACCTTCTGATGTAACAGCCTCTTTAAGTGGCAAGACAGATTTGATAGCTCCAAGTTCAAAAGTCAAGTAAACTCCGTCTACATCAAGTACAATCGTTTTGTTTTCAGTATCAACTTCGTCGACTGTACCGTAGAGACCACCGATAGTGATTACTTCATAGCCTTTTTGAAGTTTGTTGAGGCTCTCCATACGTTTTTCAGCTTGTTTCTTTGAGAACGTTGCATGAAGAACATCAAGCCAAACATCAAAACAAGCATAATCAAGAATGTTAAATTCCCACCCATTATTTTTTTCTCCTTTGTAATTCAGATAAAAACTACTATATCAAATTTCACTATTTTTTACAAGATTGCACCTTAGTTTTAAGTCAATAAAAAACCAGAGCAAAGCTCTGATTTTTCTTATTTCAAGTTGTTTACAATTTTAACTAAGTTTTCAACTGTAAATCCATACTCTGCCAACACTTTTGAAGCTGGGGCAGATGCTCCAAAAGTATCAATACCGAGAACTGCTCCATCAAGACCAACGTATTTATACCAGTTTTGAGTCGCTCCCATTTCAACCGCCATACGGCGACGAACCGCATTTGGTAGGATTTCTTCTTTATAGGCTGCATCTTGGGCATCAAAGACATCTGTAGATGGCATGCTGACTACGCGAACTTTTCCACCTTGACTTGCTAATTCCTTAGCAGCTGCAACAGCTAGGTTCACTTCTGAACCTGTTGCAATCAAGATAGTGTCAAAATCTGCTCATTTTCATAGACAACGTAAGCACCTTTTGCAACCTTCTCAAAGTCTGTTCCTTCCTCAACAGTCAAGTTTTGACGAGTCAAGACAAGGGCAGTTGGTGTTTTCTCACTCTTCACTGCAAGGTACCAAGCTGCTTGAGTTTCACGCGCATCTGCTGGACGGAAAACGTTGAGATTTGGAATCGCACGAAGTCCTGCCAAGTGCTCAATTGGTTCATGAGTTGGTCCATCTTCACCAACTGCGATTGAATCGTGAGTGAAGACATAGGTTACAGGAAGACCTTGTAGAGCTGACAAACGAACCGCTGCTTTAAGGTAGTCTGAGAATACGAAGAAGGTTCCACCATAAACTCGAAGTCCACCGTGAAGAGCCATTCCGTTCAAAACTGTACCCATTGCAAATTCACGAACACCAAATTGGATATTACGGTTCAAGCGATTTGCATCGTCCTGAAGTCCGTCAGTTTTGATGTAAGTCATATTTGAATGAGCAAGGTCAGCTGATCCACCTAGGAAAGTTGGCAATTTAGCAGCCACTACATTCAAGGCATCCTGACTTGAGTTCCGAGTTGCTTGAGAGAAGCCATTTTCTAAAGCTGGGAAGTCTTCTGGAGTCAATTTAACTGGATCGCGTCCTTCGATGATGGCTTCCACTTCTGCAGCCAATTCTGGGTGAGCTTCTTTATAGTCTGCAACTAGTTTTGTCCATGCTTCATATGCTGATGCACCACGGTCCGCAACATTTCTTTGAAATCAGCATAAACTTCTGCTGGGATTTCAAACGGTTCGTAGTCCCAACCAAGTGCTTGACGAGTTGCTGCAGTTTCGTCTGCTCCAAGAGGGGCACCGTGTACGGCATTAGTTCCTTGTTTGTTTGGAGAACCATAACCAATAACTGTTTTCACTTCGATTAAAGATGGTTTGCCAGAAGCCTTAGCTTCTTCAATAGCTGCTTGAATAGCTTCTAAGTCTGTCCCATCTTCAACCAAGGCTGTATGCCAACCATAGGCATTGTAACGATCGCGAACACTCTCTGTGAATGAATCCTTTGTCTCACCATCCAAGTTGATATCGTTTGAATCATAAAGAACAACCAACTTGTCAAGTTTTTGCAAGCCTGCATAAGAAGCAGCTTCGCTTGAGACACCTTCCATTAAGTCACCATCTCCACAGATAACATATGTGTAGTGATCAAAGATGTTATAACCTTCGCGGTTGTACTTAGCTGCAAGGAAACGTTCTGCTTGTGCAAAACCTGTCGCGGTCGCAATACCTTGTCCTAGAGGACCTGTTGTTGCATCAAC
>BNJU01004583.1_pt1 | contig 82068 bp, 128 predicted proteins | sample 8539281 | NCBI WGS metagenome assembly BNJU01 (sample SAMD00202456, study PRJDB9452) | human saliva metagenome | isolation source: human saliva | place: Japan | reverse complement strand
TGAGGCATCTATTTAGACTTGCCAGGCTCCCTGTCTTTTTTCCGTACTCGAAATTCCATATCCTTTTCATAGCCAAATCTTCCGCTAGTTGTAGCCGATTTAGGATTTCTTGATTTACTTAATAAGCTATAATTTGAGCTTAAAGGAGATGTTGATCTCTCAAACCTGTTCTCACTCCTCTCAAATTTTCCTTCATAAGGATATTTTTCAGATTTATCTCCTCTTCCTTTGTATGTTCCCTCCCCAGTGTTATAAAAATCCGTTAATTCCATATTGCCAACTGCTCCAAGGAGATTTGACCACGTGATCTCCTTGCTCCATTAACTGAATTAATTCCAGATTTGTTTTTTTCAAAAGTTTGTTGTTTTCTTCCCTAGTTTTCTGAACTTCTTGATGTATATCCTTAATTGATGTGTGATTGCCTGTTTTCTGATTATCTATATTTTTATTTGTTTCAGCAGAAAAATAAATTATTTGAAATATTCACTACTCCTGTAATCAAAAAAATGTAATTAATGCAGAATCTGTGTATTTAAAAGTCTTTACACTTTTTAGCAAAAGCACACAAATCCTTCTTTTGCCTTTCTCAAATTGTTAGTCATCTTTTTTTCTCCTTTTTTTCTTCTTATATTTCTATTATTTTTAAAATCTTACAAGGTATTATATCATAAAAGCAAAAAAATCAATCTTTTTTTAAATATGCTCATAATAATTTTTAATTTTAAAAATTGTAATAATTTTATTTTTTTAAAAATAATTATAAAAAAATTGTTGACAATTTGAATTATTTTTGATATAATTAATTTGTATTTAAGATAAGTACAAATTATAATTTAAGGAGTGATAAATATGTCAAAGACAGTTGAAAAAAATTAAATCTTTATTTAGCAAATTTAAACGTATTATACAGAAAGGTCCAAAATTATCACTGGAATATTGTTGGTACAGGTTTCTTTTCTGTTCATGCAAAATTGGAAGAATACTATGATGCATTAAATGAACAAATTGATGATGTAGCTGAAAGAATCCTTTCAATCGGTGGTCGTCCTTTAGGAACATTAAAAGACTACTTAGCAGTTACTACTATTAAAGAAGCTGAAAACAAAGAAATTTCTATTGCTGATGCAGTTGCTGACGTTAAAAAAGAATTTGAAGCAATGTTAAAATTAGTAAAAGAAGTTAAAGAAACTGCAGACTCAGAAAACGATTACGGAACATCTGCAATGGTTGATGAATATATCAGCACTTATGAAAAAAAGATTTATGGATGTTAAACGCATACTTAAAATAAATCTTTAAAAAAATAGACAAAACTTTACAAAATTATTAAAATTGCCTATTATATATACTTTAGGGAGAAAGTCTTTTTATAGATTTTCTCTTTTTTATTTTCCAGTTGCATTTTTCATTAAAAAATGTTATAATTAATTATTAATTAAAGATTAAAAGGGTGGGAGTTATGGCAATAAGTTTATTTAGCTGCAGTTATTTGGGAGTTGATACCTACGTTGTAGAGGTGGAAGTCGACCTTTCCAGAGGACTGCCTGTTTTTAATATAGTTGGAATGGGAGATCAAGCCATTTCAGAAAGCAAGGAGCGAATTAGAAGTCTGCTTTAAAAATGTGGGATTTGAGTTCCCGGTCAGGCGTGTGCTAGTAAATTTATCGCCTGCAAATATTAGAAAAAAAGGAAGCCATTTTGATTTAAGCATATTTTTAGGCATCCTTGCCAACACAGGACATATTTCAAATATAGAAATACTAAAAAAATACCTAATTTTGGGAGAAATTTCCCTAAATGGAAAAATAAAATCAATAAATGGAGCAATAAATGCCACAATCTTAGCAAAAGAAACCGACTTTAAAGGAGTTATCGTTCCAATGGAAAACTATAACGAAGCAAAGCTGATTTCAGGAGCAGAAATTATTCCAGTTGATGAAATTAGTGAACTTCTGGACTTTCTAGATGGAAAAATTGATGTGGAAACTTTGTGCAAAAAAGCCGTTGAAATGGATACTTTAAAAATTGAAAAGGATAAGAAGCCAGAAGAAGCCATTGACTTTTCAGATGTAAAAGGGCAGCTTATGGCAAAAAGAGCTTTAGAAATCGCAGCAGCTGGTGGACACAACGTGTTTCTAATAGGCGACCCAGGTTCAGGAAAGTCAATGCTTGCCAAAAGATTTAATACAATTTTGCCTGACATGCTAGAGGAAGAAATAATCGAAACAACCAAAATTTACAGCATTTCAGGAATGCTTAGCCAAAAAGAACCAATAATCCGCAAAAGACCATTCAGAGCACCCCATTATTCTGCAACGCAAGTGGCACTTGTAGGCGGTGCAAACAGAGTCGGAGAAATAACATTAGCACTAAACGGAGTATTTTTTCTGGATGAAATTGGAGAATTTGAGGGAAAAACGCTAGAAGCGCTCCGACAGCCTCTGGAAGATGGAAAAATTGTCATTTCCAGAGCAAATTTCAGCGTAACTTATCCTGTAAAAAATATCACGATAACGGCTTCAAATCCGACTCCAAGCGGCTACTTTTCCCTGATAATCCGCTATGCAGCGACAGTCTGAAAGAAATAAAACGCTATCAAAAAAAATTTTCAGGGCCTCTTCTTGACCGAATGGACCTTTACGTTGAAATGCATCAGCTAAAAAAAGATGAAATTTTTGATGAATCCCTTTCAGAAAAATCAAAAGACATCCAAGAAAGAGTAATAAAAGCCAGAGAGATCCAAAAACAGCGATTTAATTCAAATACGCTAAACAGAGATATGAACAAAAAGCAATTAAACAAATATTGCAAAATTGACAAGGAAAGCCAAGAAATTATGAAGGCCGCCATCGACAATCTAAAATTGTCAGTCAGAATGTTCGACAAAATATTAAAAATCTCAAGAACAATAGCAGATTTAGATGGGTCAGGAAAAATATAAAAAAAGAACATTTATTAGAAGCCCTGAATTATCGAAAAAAACAGTAATTTTTTTATTTGGAGCAATTTGCTAAAAAAACTTATGAAAAAAATTGCTATTACTGATATTTTTCATTGATGTTATAGATTCATTATAAATCCTGATTAATAAAAAAATTGAAATTCATAAAATTTTTTTAGCAGTCTAATTTAAAAATAGATTTGAATATTTATGGAGATTACTTATTCATAATAAAAAAATAAGGGACTTAAAATCCCTTTAAAAAGACACAGTTTAAAAAAACTATTTTATTTACTTATTTAATTACAAGGGGCTCTGACCCTTGTTAAAATAACTTTTGCTTTTTTTGAAAAATTAATTTGAAAAATCAATAGACATTTTTTTATTTTTTTCATTAACTCTTTTCCCCAATAAAAATCAAGCAATTCTTTTTCTTCCAGTATTTTTTTAAGGAAGAATAAAAAAACACATCTTCATTTTTTTAAACACAAGTTTTTTTCTTAATTTCCTTTTAACTGCTTAAATTTTTTTCATTATTAGACAATTTATCAGCCTTTGTAAAAAAATTATATAATATTCAATTCCAAAAATGTTCCAGCCACTTTAACATTTCCATATCTTCGCCCTGTTGGGATTCTACGCAAATCCAGCAAAAAGAAATACAACTTTTTCACGATCTGACATAAGATAGCCTTCAATTGTTTTTTTCCCCAGTTTTTTTCTTTTACTGAATCAGGTACTTTCGCAAACCCATATCCTGGCAAGTCTACAAAATGAATTGCATTATTTATCAAAAAAATAATTTATAAGTTCGTGTTCTTCCTGGGGTTTTACTTGTTCTTGCAAGATTTTTTTCTCTTTGTAAGAGAATTTATAAGCGAAGACTTTCCAACATTTGATCTTCCAATAAATGAAAAATTCTACAACATTATTAAATTTTTGGATAATCCTTTTTCCACAACTGCCGATTTTACAAATTCTGACTTATTTATTTCCATATTTCACCTCTTTTTAATTTTTTTAAATTCTTCCTTGCTTGTTCCAGCGATGCCTCATCAGGCATAAAAATACCAAATTCCATTTATCATTTTTCCATCTCCAGTAATTTCATACTGATCAATATTTGACTGATGCATAAGAAATGCTGGCAATACTGACAATGCTTTAATCGGATTTACTGCAATATCCATATGCTGTTTTGAATAATTATATACTTGCGGCACATATTTCCATCCAGATGGGTGCAACTAACTTTTTAGCAATTCCTTGAATAACCTGTCTTTGACGTTCATCACGCTTAAAAGCTGTGTCACTTTTTCTATGTCTTGTATATGCAAGCGCCATTCTTCCTTGTAAATTATAAACTTGCCCTTGATTAAAGTGAAACACTTCCTGATCAAAATAATCCTGATTAAACGTATGATTTGAAACAACATTAACTCCTCCAATTAAAGTCGTTATATTCATAACATCTTCAAATCTAAATCTTACGTGATAATTAATTTTAGTTTCAAGTAAATTTTTCCACAGCGTCAATCGTACATTGCACTCCTCCAAAATGGTGTGAATGTGTAATTTTATCCTGCTTATAATTTTTCACACGGAATTTCCGCATAAGTATCACGTGGAATTGAAATCATTTTTCACCTGTGCCAAATACGGAACAACCCTTATAACAATAAGCCCTGTCACTTCTAGACCCTTCCGTAGGCTGATTAGCATAAGCATCGACTCCTATCACAAGAATATTAAACGGTATAGAAAGCCATCCAATAAATGCTATCAGGAATATTCCCAATATTAAAAAAATATTTTTTTCATTTTTTTACCTCTTATGTATTTTTAATTTTTTTTGAAATTACTGTTGTTCTAAACTTTTTAAAAATTTATCAACTTTTTTTATTTAAATCATCCATATTTCCATCATTTTCAATGACAAAATCACTTTTTTTCCCTTTTTTTCATCCAAAGACATCTGAGAATTTATAATATTCCAGGCTTCTTCTTCACTACGCTTATCCCTTTCCAAAACACGCCTAACTTGCATATCCCTTTTTTTGCAGCAACTAGCAGTATATAATCAAATTCCTTTTTCCCATTGGACTTCAAAAAAGCAGCTGAACTTCCACAAAAAAATAATTTTATTTTTCCGATTTACATTCTAAAAATTTTTTTATGCATAACTTTTTAAAAATTTCAGGGTGCATAATAGAATTTAAAAGCAAGCCTCTTTTTCCTTATCGGCAAAAAAATAATTTTTCCCCAGCTTTTTCCCGTGAAATAGTACAATTTCCAGCTTTCATCCTCATCCAGAACTTCTCTTCCAAAAATTTTTGTACAATTTTTTTCCACAACCGATGAAAAATTCAATAACTTCATGTGAAATCACATCCAAATCAATCACAGGAAAATCCTCTATCCTTCAAAAATCTGGCTAACAGTGCTCTTCCCCGTTCCAATCCCTCCTGTAAGTCCAATAACCATTATTTATTTTCCTTTCCAAAAAAATAATTTATTTCTACAAAAAAAGATTATGATATATTTTTATACCTTTTTTTCATTTATTTGCAATAATTTTTTTAAAAATAAAAAAACAAGAGACTTCTAACAAATTTATTTTGTTCTAAAAAAAGAAAAAAATTGAAAAAAATACTTTTAATATGGTAAAATTATAATATGAAATTTTAAAAAAATTATAAAAAAATTTATTGAAATAAAATATTTAACTCAAAAATTAAGGAGGGACTATGGAACTTAAGGATATTCAGGAATTAATGAAAGTTCTGAAAAAAGAAGACATAGCGGAACTAAAAGTAAGATACGGAAAAGTAAAACTTACTTTAACAAATTCTGAAAATACAAAAATTGTAAACACTGCAGCAGCATTGCCTAAAGTTACAAAAAGAGAAAAAAATCGCTAAAGCGGTATTGCCAGCGGAAGAAATTATTAAATCTAGCAATGTAGGTAAAATAAAAGTCTGTTAAGTCCAAAAAAACTGGAACTTTGGTGAAAAAAGGGCAAATTCTTGCCAAAATTAAAACAATGGGAATTGACAATGATGTAAAGGCTACTGTGAACGGTACTTTAAAGGAAGTGCTTGTAGCAGATGGCTCAGCAGTTGATTTTGCAAAGGAATTATTTAAAATTGAAGTTAATTAATAAACTAATTTAGAAAAAAATTTAAATTTAAATAGTTAATAATTTTTTTAGAAACAGAAAAATCTTTTTAGGAGGACTGAATATTAATGTTCAAAAAAATATTAATAGCAAATAGAGGGGAAATTGCTGTTAGGATAATCAGGGCAGCAAGAGAATTGGGAATTGCAACAGTTGCAGTTTATTCAGAAGCTGATAAAGATTCGCTTCACGTAAGATTAGCTGATGAAGCCATTTGTATTGGAACTGCCAGCAGCGCAGATTCATATTTAAAAATACCAAATATTATTTCAGCGGCTCAAATTACACAAAGTGAAGCAATCCATCCAGGATATGGATTTTTATCTGAAAATCAAAGATTTGCTGAAATATGCGATAAAAACGGAATTGTATTTATCGGTCCAAAACCTGAACTGATAAGTATGATGGGAGATAAGGCAACTGCAAGGGAAACTGCCATCAAGCATAAAGTTCCGATAACAAAGGGATCAGATGGAATTGTGCCAACTTTGGAAGAAGCCAAAAAAGTTGCAGAATGGATAACTTATCCTGTTATGATCAAGGCTACTGCCGGTGGTGGCGGAAAAGGAATGAGAATTGCACGTGATGAAAAAGAATTGGCTGAAAATTATATTGTTGCACAAAACGAAGCAAAAGCAAATTTTGGAAATCCAGATGTTTATATTGAAAAATATGTTGAAGAGCCAAGACACGTTGAAATTCAGATTATAGGAGATAAATTTGGAAACGTAGTCCATCTTGGTGAAAGAGATTGTACAATTCAAAGAAGACACCAAAAATTAATCGAAGAATCTCCATCAGCAGGAATTGATTCAAAAACACGTGAAAAAAATGGGAAAATTTCGCTGCAAAAACTTGCAAAAAGGTATCGGTTACGACAGTGTTGGAACATTGGAATTTCTTGTTGACAAGAGCATGAATTTCTATTTTATGGAAATGAATACAAGAATTCAGGTTGAGCATACAATAAGTGAAGAAATTACTGGAGTTGACCTGGTAAAAGAACAAATAAGAGTGGCTGCAGGAGAAAAAGTTAAGTATTTCTCAAAAAAAGATATACATATTAATGGACATGTAATTGAATGCAGAATAAATGCAGAAGATTCTGAAAATGGATTCTTGCCGTCATCAGGAACTTTAGAAACATATATTCCATCTGGAGGAATTGGAGTAAGAATTGACTCACATTCCTACCAAAATTATGAAATCCCGCCTTACTACGATTCAATGATAGCAAAACTTATCGTAAAGGGAAAAATCGGAAGAAGCTTTATTTCACGTATGAAACGTGCCTTGAGGGAATTTATTATAGAAGGTGTAGATACAACTATTCCTTTCCACTTGAAAGTGCTTGACAATGAGGACTTTAAAAAAGGGAACTGTCTATACAAACTTTATTGAAACTCACTTTAAGGAAGTTCTTGGGAAATAATAAACCTATTCAAACTATATAGGTTTAAATTATATTTAAGATGTTATTTAACAAGGGACAAAAATCCCTTGCCATTAAATAAATAAATTAATTAAAAATTAGGAGGAATCAAAATGAACGAATTAGGAAATGTAAATATATCACAGGAAGTGGTAGCAACAATCGCAGAATCAGTAATATCAGAAATTGAAGGAGTAAACAGCCTTGTTGGTGGAACTTCAAAAAATGAAATTGTTAAATTTTTCCAAAATGTATCTTCAGGCGGAAAAGGAATCGAAGTGGAAGTTGGCGAAACTGAATGTACATTAGATCTTTACATTGTAGCAAAAATGGGATATAAATTACCAGCATTAGCTGGAGAAATCCAAACAAAAGTAGTAAAAGCAATTACTGAAATGACAGGATTAAAAGTACAGGAAGTTAATGTCTACATTCAAAAAATTGTAAAAGATGAAAAGAAAGATGTAGTTCCAGCTGCTGTAGCAGAAACAGCTGAAATCGAAGAGTAAGAAAAAAGAAAGGAGAAACTGACAGAGATACACCATAATTTACTATTATTAATTTTTAAAATAAAAAAATAGTTTATGAAATAGTGAGAACACTCGCTTTTAGTCGTGGGAGATTCAGTTTATGCAGATAAGTTATGATAAAACAAATATGGTGTATTTTTTTGCTAGTTTACAAAATTAATGATTGCAATATTGGGATTTTTTTAGCAAGATTATCTGTGATACTTGGATTTATCGGTATTGCATTTTCAAGTATATCAGATACTTTGTTCAGAACCGATTACTTGGGGCAGCTTTGACAGTTTTATAGATTTAAGCAGCCTAAATTTTTAAAAATTTTAATCGGGCTGTTATCAATAATTTATTTAGTCATATTTTTTTACTTTCTTACATTAACAAACTTACAAAAATATTCTCAAAATAGAAAAAGTAAAAAAATAAAAATGGGGAAATCGAAGTTTCCATCAAAACAATAAATGAAACATCAAAAAGTTTTTTTAAGTTCAATGGAAATTATAAAAAAATTCAAAAAGTAAAGTCATATCCAAAAGGAAGATCAGTTATTATTGAAGCTACTGTTGATACCTACAACGTTGATAACTTAAATGAAAAAAATTAGCAGATATTCAAAACAAATTATCCGATTACATTTTCCATTCTACTGGAATTACCGTAAAAAAGTAAAGTTAAGTTAAAAAAAGTTTTAGGCAAAAACAATTGTTGAAAAAAAGTCATTGATTCTCCAGCTGTTCAAGAGGAAATTGAAAAAGAAGAAGAGAAGAAAAAAATTAGAAGTTGAAGCAAGTAAAATTAACAATGACGAAAAATTTAAAAAAATGAAGAAAATAGCAAAACTTCCCCATCTGGAAAGGAAAAATTAATGACACGAAGAGAGATTAGAGAAGAAATATTTAAATTACTTTTTGAATACGAACTAATTGATAATAATATTGAAAAAAAGAATAAATGATGTAATTGAAGAAGAACATTTGAAAAAGAAGATGAAATTGATTTCTTAAGAAGTTATGTAACTGACATAATTGCAAATGAAGATATTTTTGATTGAAAGAATAAAAAGATGTTTTTGGAAGGCTGGACTTACGAACGTCTTGGAACAATCGAGAAAGTTTTATTAAAAATATCCTTTTATGAAATCACAATAAAAAAATCGGATACGAAATTGCAATTAATGAAGTTTTAGAAATTGCAAAAAAATATTCCTACAATGATACGAAAGAATTTTTTTAAATGGAATTCTTGCAAGATTAGTAAAAAAATATTAAAGAAGGAAAGAGTGACTTCTAAATTCATTTTAAAATAGGTTATAAAAAAACTTCTATATTTTTTTGAATATGGGAGTTTTTTTAAATAATCTAGTGAAATTTTTTTACTTAAAATTTATATAATAGATTTGTTCATAAACTATCTGTAAATAAAACAAATGTTCTAAAGCAAATAGTCTCAATCTTTTTGTAAAAAAAGTTGTTGAACAGATCTAATCAAGCAATTATATTATTAGAAAGGAAAAAAATTAATGAAAAAAATAGGAATAATTATCGGGAAATTTTTTTCCCGCTTCACATCGGACATGTAAATTTCATTCAGAGAGCCAGCGGTATTGTAGACAGACTGTACGTTGTCATCTCATATTCTGACGATGCCGATGACCTGCTTACATCCAATTCCCTGTTTTGTAAAGGAAATTACCCCAAAAAGACAGATTACGTTTTTGTAAAACAGACATTTAAAAAAATCAGCCAAATATTTCATCTTTTTTTGCTAGATGAAAAATCATTTTTTTCCCAACAAGGTGAAAAATTGGGAAGAATGGGCTAACACTTTAAAGAAAGAAATTGAAAAAAGGGAAAAGCTGGAAAATGAAACAGAAATAGACTGGAAAAACAATGTTATTTTCATAAGCAACCGTGATGAAGACAAGGAGTATAACTTAAAACATTTTGGTTCAGAAACTAGATCCATAGACAAAAATTACATTGAATACAATGTCAATTCCAAGCAGATACGTGAAAATCCAAGTAAATACTGGGATTTTTTGCCACGTGAAGTGAGGGAGCATTTAATCCCGATTATTACAATTTGTGGTGGAGAAAGCAGTGGAAAAAGTGTAATGATTGATAAACTTGCAAATGTATTTAATACAACTTCAGCTTGGGAATATGGACGTGAATATGTATTTGAAAAACTAGGCGGCGATGAAGAATCCCTTCAGTATTCTGATTATGAAAAAATTGTCTTTGGACACCAGTCAAATGTACTCTATGCCGCAAGAAATGCCAATAAGTTTGCATTAATCGACACAGACTATATTGCTACTCTTGCTTTTTGCCTAACTTATGAAAAAAGAGATAATCCAATTGTCCGTGAATTTGTTCAAAATTATAAATTTGATTTGACAATTTTTACTGGAAAAATAATGTGGCATGGGTAAATGATGGGCTTCGTTCAATTGGAGACAATGACAGACGGGAAAAATTTCAAAATTTATTAAAACAGCTGTACAAAGAATATAATATTCCCTATATTACAGTAAAATCCAACAGTTATGAAAAAAGATATTTAGCTTGTAAAGATATTATAAAGGCTTATTTAGATGGTGCTGACAATTCTCAATTACAGGAAATTGCAGACAGTTTTATATAACATAGTTGAAGATATTACTATTTTTCCATTTAAACATCGAACTAGTTTACAAATTTCTTTTGCAAAATACTATATAATTAGAACACCTTGTTAAATAGAATTTTTAATAAATCCATTGCTCTAACGAAAAATAACATAAGTCTTAATAATTTTGATGAATAAAAACAAAAAAACCTATTTACTAAATATGAAAAAAACTTTAGTAATAGGTTCTTTTTAGAACTAAATTTTTATGTGCTTTTTTTTATGAAAAAAACAGCTAAATACTTTTTGCCGTGCCCTCCTAAATCGTGCATACCTAGCCATTTTTAAAAAAACCACTTTATTATCTTATTTAATTATAAATATAAAATACTTATTCTCTTGCTCCCATTTCTTTGTCTAATAGATAAAGTGTAGCACTATTATTATCAATATCTAAAGAAACTATTTTGTCAATTATTTTTTTGAACTTGTTCTTCTTCTTCTTCTTGTTCTTCAGCAAATTTGTTTAAGAACACTTCACTCCATAATCTCCCAATTCTCTTGCAAGTTTATGAATTTTTTTTCAATAGCTGCAGTTACTGCTTCTTCGTGTGCAAGTGTAGCTTCAAATACTTCTTTTTACTGATTTAAAGTCCATTCTAGGTTTATCTAGTGCAAAAAAATTCTACTTTTCCCATTTCTTTTTTTAATACGTAATTATAGAATTCATTTGAATGTTCAACTTCTTCCTTTGATTGTTTACTCATCCATTTTGAGAATCCCTTCCAACGCTCTTTTCATCAAAAATATGCTGCCATTGCTTGATATTGGTAAGAAGCTGCAAGTTCCATATTTATTTGATCATTTAATAATAATTCCAATTCTTTATTTAATTTCATTTCTACTCCAATCTTTATTTTTTTATATTTTTTTATTTTTTTAGTTATGTTTTTTTCTAAACATTTTTCACAAACACCTTTTTATAAAAAGTGTATTTCATCAATTTCCACATTACCCAACTTTTGATAAATCAATTTTTGATAAATCCACATCGAAGTCCATTATTTCTCCACAAGTCTTGCATTTGAAATGTCCGTGATTTTCCGTCACTACATCATATCTCACTTCATTTTCTTCGATTATTATCTCTTGAATAATGTTACTTCTGACGAACGTATTTAATGTGTTATATACTGTAGTTTTTGGACAAAGTAGGCATTTCAGGAGATAAATTCTGAAAAAAATATCATCAACTGTTGGATGTGTATGATTATCCATTAGATATTGAAATATTCTCATTCTTTTGTATTGATGGCTTAATCCCATTTTTTTCAAATATTCACCAACGTTTTCTATTTGCATTTTTTTCCTCCTATTACTATTAAGTTATTTATATTTGCTTTTCCTTGTATCCATTACAATTTTATACCTTTTTTTCTAAGTTTTGTCAACACCTTTATTTATTTTTTTATTATCAAAATTTATTTTTTTCAATACAACAATAAATCCATTTTTAAAAAGTAAACTCATAAATAAAATATTTTTTTCAATTTTAATTTTTTTCCAAACAATTCTATTATTTATCAAAAGGAATTAAAAAAAGTAAAAATCGTTTGCACATCTGGTTCACTTTCCACCAAAATTTCAATATTATGCCGTATCGCAATTTCCTTTTGCAATTGCAAGGCCTAGCCCTCATTCCATTCTTATTTTCTTCTGTATTTGACTTGTGGTAACGATTAAAAAAATTTCTCCGATATTTTCAGGATCTATTCCTTTTTCCGTAATCACAAATTTTAAGTTCGTATTTTTTTATTTACTTTTCTTAAATAAATGTCAATTTTTCTGATTTTCACTTGAAAAATTTTTATTGCATTATCCAAGATAATTATTATCATTTGCCTAATTCTCTGATAATCTCCAGTAAAAAGATAATTTTCCATTTTTTTGATTGACTTTATTTCCAAAAAAATTAATTTTTTTATATTCTTTTTGGTTGAAATCTGCTTCATGCTTCTAACCGCATCATTCACAATTTCAGATAAGTCAATTATACTTTTTATCAATGGAAAAAAATCCGTGTTCTGAAGTTTTGTCAAATCGATCAGATCATTGACTAGCCTTTGTAAATGAATACTATCTGATAAAATCTGCCTATTATATTCTTTTAACTGCTCAGGATCACTAATAATCCCGTCACAAATGGCTTCCATCGAACCTCGAATCACAGTAATCGGTGTCCGCAGCTCATGAGAAATATTCACAATAAAATTTTGCCGCATTTTTTCAAACCGCTCACTTTCCTTAGAGCTTTTATCAAGCTGAACTGCCAATTTATCAATACTTTCTGCAAGTTCTCCAATTTCATCCCCTTGATCCACATCTGTTGTCACCTCATAATCTCCCTGTGCCAATTTAAGTGTAGCATTTCTAATCTTGTTAAGTGGCCTTGTAAAACTTATAGAAAGCCATATTGCACTGATGCTTGCTATTGCAAGAGCTGCTAAAATACTGAAAATAAGCGTATAAATTCCGCTTTTTAAGGCAGATGACATATATTTTACTGGAGAATGAAGCAAAACTGCTCCTTCGATGATTTTACCATTTTTTATTGGAACTGCCACAGTAATTGAATTTTCATTTAAATATTCATTAAAATTTTCTGTTGTAGTTGTCTCTCCAGCGAGTGCCCTTTTTATAGTATTTTCAGCATTTGGCGGCAACTTTAAATAAGATAGCGACTGGGTTCTCTCACTTCTTCCTTGGACAATATTTCCTGTTTTCGCATCAACTATCCAAACTTCTCCCATTGCAAGATTTTCAATCATTCTCATACTTCTAAAAATTTTAACATTGTTATCTTTTTCATCTACAATTCTATGCCTATGAAAAACGTCTTTCTTCAGGTGGAATATTATCTTTTTCATCTTCTATATTTCTACTATCTTCCCTTTTTTTCTCAATTTATTTTCTAAAAATTTTTATGTCTTTCTTCAGGCTTTCTTTCATCTTCATCTTTTCGTATATCTTCAATAATATTATTTTCAAAAAAATTTTTCCCTTTATATTTCCTACAATCTCAGCATTTTTCTCTATGCGGAAATTTATTTCTATCTTCTTCAGGATTTCCAGTTCTTCTTTTTCCATCCGCACTCAAATCCCTATCTGGACTTTTTTTCATTCTCAAACCATACTTTTAGACAAAGTTTCTGAAATCTTACAAGCCCTTTCCTCTAAATCTTTTTTTATGCATTGCAACTGTATTCTGAATATAGATATACCCAAAAATACTTCCAATTACAATTGAAAAATAAAAAAAGTGATACTCCAAAAATACGACAGCAACTTTATAGCTATTTTATTCCTAAATCTAACATTTTTGCGCTTTTTTTAATTAATTTCACCTTACTTTCCTTCAGCCACAACCTTATCCATCCAACTAAACAACTCTGTCAAATCATAATCCCCCGAATGCGGTGTTGCCCAAGGAGATGCAAAAATCAACTTTTTTTCCCAAGATTTTTCCAATTTTTATGGCAAGTATCGCAGGTATTGCAAGTGAAGTATCTTTTGTCAACTGCACCGTGTCTTATTCTCCAATATTTCACTTTTGAATTTTCCAATATAATTCATCGGATTCATCATTTTTTTATAATTTTCTTATCAGCCATTGTTCCATTTACTGTCGAATGTTCTAGCATATATTCTGTAAAATGCTTATTATCTGTAGTTTCATCTCCAAATTCATTATTTTCTCCAGTCGATAAATCCACATTATCAAAAGGCTCCAGGCGTTTTTTGTCTACCCATGTAAGCAATATATTTATTGTAATCCAAATCTACAACTTTTTCCATTTTTTTATTGTTAAAAAAAGTCAAATTCTGATAAATCAGTTCCTTTTTTTCAAAAGCCGCATTTGCAGAATCAATGTAATACTGCTTTAATTTGATTTTTAAAACTTCCATTTCCATCTTTATCCAACATTAAAAGTTTACCGTTTTTGTCCTTCAATTTCAAACTATTCACATAATCAGGAAACATTTTTTTCAAATCATTTGAACGTAAAATTTCATCATCAGTCAACGTACCCTCAGTGTATTTTCTTTCCACATTGTAATCTAGCATTGAAATTTCTATCTTTTTATATGTTTTCACATCATTAAACATCCATTCATACGCTGTATTTGCATTTTCTAAATTAGTTATTGGACAATAAGCTGAAACTGCATAAATATCATCTCTAGCCTTCAATGCTCCAATTTCCTTCAAATAAGGCTCGTAATCCTTGCTATTCCCAGTTGCACCTAACAGAGCTGAAACTGCTCCTCCAGCACTTGTCCCATTAGAAATAATTCTGTCAGCTCTACCAGGCATTTTATTATCATTATAACGTAAATATCTCACAGCCGCTTTCAAATCTACAATTACAGCAGGTGCCTTTCCTGTATATTTCCCATCTTTTTCCAAAGTTCTACCTCTAGCTCCAGGACTTGCCACAACATATCCATTTGATAATGCGACTAATGAAGCATCAGGTTTTCCATCTCTTCCATTTCCAGGCACTCCAGCCGCTCCAGGCATATATCCTCCAACTGTATTTGGGAAAAATATTGGTGCAGTTTTTGCATTGTATTTTCCCAACTGATTTATTTTTAAAATATTCTTCTGGAATATAGATATTTATAGTTTGATATGCAATATCAACTGGTTTTTGCAACATAAACTATATTTTCATAAGCACGATAAGTAACAGTTTTTTTCCATTAACAGTAGCTGTTTTTTTGTCGTATAATTTTTTTATTTGCATCAAAAATTTAAGTTGTAACCCATTTTCTGTTTTATTTGTTATCATATCTTCGGTTATTACTTTTTTTATTCATAGGTGCTCCCATTTGTGACTTTTTTTATCTTCATTCTTATTTACTTCAGCACTTTTTTTCTGATATTTGCTAGAATCTGTTAATCCTTTTTTTTCATTATCAGTAGCCATTAAACAAAAAAGCTGAAATTAATAAACTCATTACAATCAATTTTTTTCTTCATAATTTCTCCTTCTATTTTTTTAAAAAAATATTGATAAGATTCTACAAATCTGATTAATCCTATATTTCTATTTTACTACATTTTATTTTTTTTAACAAAAATTTTATAATATTTCCCATTAGAGTACTAGATTTATTATAAATCCTATTTAATAAGAGATTTTTAACCCTTTGCCAGAAAAACAAATAAAAATATCTTTTTCAATTTTTAAATGAAAAATTACTATAAACACAAAAATAAAAAAAGGACATAAGTATAAAACCTATGCCTTTTAACTATTATAATTATTATACTAATTCAATAATTGCCAATTCAGCTGAATCTCCACGTCTTACAGCAGTTTTAATGATTCTTGTATATCCACCATTTCTTTCAGCATATTTAGGTGCAATTTCATTAAAGATTTTTAACAACTGCTTCTTCATTTCTTAAAAAAATGCAAAAAGCCTGTCTTCTTAAATGTATTCTTCTTGCAGTATCAGTTGAATTATTGTATTTTTTCCCTAAAGTAATTGCTTTTTCAGCAAATTTTTCTTAATTCTTTAGCACGAGTTACAGTTGTTTCGATTTGCTCATGTTTCACTAAAGAAATTGTCATATTTTTTTAAGCATAGCTAATCTATGGTCTGTTCTTCTACCTAATTTTCTGTATGATTTATTATGATTCATTTTCCCTCCTCGTTTAAGATTTTATTCTATATTCTAGTTTAATTTTTTTATGATTACTCTTCACTGCCTACGTTATCGCCTAAATCGTAACCAAGTTCTTTCATTTTTATCGATAATTTCATTTAGTGATTTTTTTCCCTAAATTCTTAATTTTCAATAATTCATTATAAGTCATTGAAGTTAAGTCTGAAATTGTATTTACTCCTGCCTTCTTCAAGCAGTTATATGAACGTACTGTAAAGTCAAGTTCTTCAATTTTCATATCTTCAATGTTATTTTTCGTTTTCTTCTTCAGTTTCTGTCAATTCTTCTTCACTATCTCTATATTTACTCATACTGTTTCCAATATTTGTAAATGGTTCCAAATGCCAAGTTAGTAACTCTACCGCATAAGACAAGGCATCTTTAATTTCGATACTTCCATCTGTTGCAATTTCCAAAAATTAACTTGTCATAATTTGTAACACGTCCAACCATAGTATCTTCAACACTATAATTTACTCTTTTTGATAGGCGTATAAATCGCATCAACTGCTAAATATCCTATTGGCCATCCATCAGTATTAATTTCATCAGAAATTACAAATCCTTCCCCTGAATCCACAAGAAATTCAATATCAATCTGTCTGTCAGTTGTAACTGTCATAATGACTTGTTCTGGATTTATAACTTTTAGTCCTGGTTCTACGTGAATATCAGCCGCTGTAATCACAGCTGGTCCTTTTTACTGAAAGTGTCATTTTCTTTTTCACCAGGTTCATCAGCTTCAACTACTATTTCTTTAATATTCAAAAATAATATCTGTAACTGCTTCTTTTTACACCTTCAATTGTAGAAAATTCATTTAATACACCTTCAATTTTGATTCCCTTTATTGCAGTTCCTGGAATTGATGATAATAATATTCTTCTAAGCGCATTTCCAATAGTATTTCCATATCCTCTATATAAAGGCTCCAATGTATATTTTTGCTGTATAATTATCTTCTTTTTTTCTTCAGTCAATCTTACATTTTTAGCTATTTTTTTCAATATTTAACAAAGCTAATTCATCTCCTCTGATTAAAAATATTATTATCTAGAGTAGAACTCGATAATCATCGCTTCGTCAACCTCAAAGTCAACTGCGTCTCTTCCTGGATTTTTCAAGCACTTGAGCTTTTTAAAGTATTTTCTTCAAGTGACAACCATCCTGGAATTGCTTTTTGCCCAACAGATTCTTTAATTAAAAGTCTAATTCTTTAGAATCTTCCTTAACTGTAATTACATCACCTTGTTTTACTCTATATGATGCAATGTTTACTCTTTTTTTCCATTTATTAAAATATGTCCGTGACTTACGATTTGTCTTGCTTGTCTTCTAGTAGCTCCAAAATCCTAATCTGTAAATTACGTTATCTAATCTTCTTTTCAAGATATTGAAGTAAAAGTTCCCCTGTTACTCCTTCTTTTCTTGTTGCTTCTTCATATAGTTTATAGAATTGTTTTTTTCCATTACTCCATAAACAAATTTTTACTTTTTTTGTTTTTTTCTCTTTGTTGTGTTCCATATTCAGTTAATTTTTCTATTTGCGTTTGGTCTAATATTTCTGTTTGATTTTTTGTTTACCCCTAAAACAATAGGATCTAAACCAAGATTTCTACATCTTTTTAACACAGGCTGTCTATCTCTTGCCATTTATCTTTTTCCTCCTTAGTTTATAAAATTACGGTCTTCTCTTTTTAGGTGGTCTTGCACCATTATGAGGTACTGGAGTTATATCAACTATTCTTGTTACTTCTAATCCAGTAGCCTGTATTGATCTTATAGAAGCTTCTCTTCCAGATCCAGGTCCTTTTATTTTGATTTCGATTTGTTTCATTCCATTTTCAATTGCAACTTGAGCTGCTTGTTCAGCTGCTATTTGAGCTGCGAATGGAGTTCCTTTTTTAGTTCCTTTGAACCCTGAAGTTCCTCCTGATTTCCAGATTACTACTTTTTCCTTCTGCATCTGTAATAGTTACAACAGTATTATTAAAAAGTAGAATGTATATATGCGATTCCATTAGGAATATTTTTTTAATTTTTTTCTTTTTTTGAAGTTGCTGGTCTTTTTGCCACTTATGGTTTCCTCCTTTAACTTAATAGTCTATTATTTTTTTCTTAGCAATTGCCATTCTAACTGGCCCTTTTTCTAGTTCTTGCATTTGTTTTTAGTTTTTTTGTCCTCTTACAGGTAATCCATTTCTATGTCTTAATCCTCTGTAACTCTTGATGTCAAGCAGACGTTTGATGTTAAGTCTAATTTCTTTTCTTAACTCTCCTTCAATTTTGTACTCTTCTACAGCAGCTCTTAATTTTGCTACTTGTTCTTCCGTTAAATCTTTTACTTTAGTATCTCTGTCGATACCAGTTGCTCCTAAAATTTTGTTTGAAGTACTTCTACCGATTCCAAAAATGTAAGTTAAAGAAACTTCTACTCTTTTTATTTCTTGAATATCTACTCCTGCTATTCTAGCCAAATTTTTTTCCTCCTCATTTTTTTGATATTTTTAATCTTCTTCAATATGCCCTCACATACGCAATATAAGGAATAAGCTCTACAGCCAAACATACCTTTACAATCTTTATTTCAATATCCATAGTAATCTCAATTTCCTTCAGTCTATATATTTTTAATAAAAAAATTTTTTTTCAGGTTTATTAATCTGTTTTTTTTAAAAATAAAAAAATATTTTAAAATTATCCTTGTATTTGCTTGTGTTTAGGGTTTTTCGCATATTACTCTTACTTTTCCGTGACGTTTAACGATTTTACATTTGTCACAAATAGGTTTTACTGAAGCTTTTACTTTCACTAAAAACCCTCCTTCCAACTGTTATTTTTTTCTATATACAATTCTACCTCTTGACAAGTCATATGGAGAAACTTCCACTGTAACTTTATCTCCTGGTAAAATTTTTATATAGTTCATTCTCATTTTTCCTGAGATATGTCCTAAAACTTCGTGTCCATTTTCAAGCCTTACTTGAAACATCGCATTAGGCAATGCCTCGATTATTTCACCTTCCAGCTCAAGAACATCCTGTTTTGCCATAAATAATCACCTCGGATCCTTTTTATTATAACAAAAAAATAAATAAATGTCCAGTTTTTTTCAATATTTAATTTTGATAAAATCTCAAAAAACAATTTACATTTTTTATTTACTCTATCATAATACAGTATTTATCACATTTTGTCAATTATTTTTATTTTACAGAAAATCTTCTATTTTTTAACACTTCTAAAAATCCTGTACCCAGCATCAATTTCCAGCGTTTCACAATTCCCAAAAAAATCTCCTCCAGTTTTTTTCTGTGTACTTTTTCGCCCCATGTTTTGTCTGAATCACACAATAAAAATTCCCCATTTTTCATTCAAATGCTCAAAACTTTTTTTCATAAATCTGAAAAAAATAGTCTGTTTTCCAGCCCGAATCGGCGGATTGGACAAAATCACATCAAACTTTTTCAGAAATATTATCAAATGCAAAAGATTTTATCACTTTAAAGTCACTATTTCCAAAAATCATTATCCTCAGAATCATTACTTTTTACAACTCCATTTTTTTAAAAAAAGATTTTTCCCTCGTAAGCTCCAAAGCCCGCTCGTTCACATCTGATGAAACAGTTCTCGCATTTTTAAAAAGATTTTACAACAACCGATACAACTCCATATCCACAGCCAATATCCAGCACATCAAATTTTTGATTTTTTTATTTGAATTTTTCCCGTAAAAACACCTTTCAACATAACATCTGTCCCAAAAATCCACCTTTGTCTTTGAAAAATACCCCATTATCTGTCACAAATTCAAAATTTCTATTTTTCTATCTCATATCTTATTATTTTTTTCTGTCTGATTTAACTTCCTGCTTTTTCTGAAAAAAATAATGACTCATCCTATTTCACCTCTTAAATTTTTTTGTTTTTCTATAATTTTTTTAATTTCATATCATTATACCATATTTTATCGCTCATACCACATATTTATTTTTTTTTGCACATACAAAAATCCCTTGCATTTTATCCAATTTTTTTTATAATACTTTTTGACACAAAAATAATTTTGTGCCCTAATAAAAAAATAAAATTTTTATGGAGGTCTTTAAAATGATTAAAAAAACTTATTGAAATAGAAGGACTGCATTGTGAAAAACTGTGCAAAAAAAGTGAAAAAATGCTTTATTCGGATTGCCAGAAGTAGAAGATGTGAAGTAAATCTTTCTGATAAAAAAATGCAAAAGTTACTTTTAAATGAAGAAGTTGACGATTTGCTAATAGCAGATGTGGTAAATGGTGCTGGACATTATAAAGTGAAGGATGTTACAGAAATTTCTTAATCTTTTTATTAACTATTTATTTATAAAAAAATTAAAAAAATTATTTTTAAATTGAGTTGATTTTTTTTATTATAAAAATGTTATAATAATGATGTAAAAGAATAAAAAAATTCTCATTGTAGTGTTACAAATCAAAAGAGAGCTAACCCCCAAAGTAAGTTCTCTTTTTTTAGTTATTTCAAAAATTCTTGAATTAAAATTATTACTATTTGTAATAAAATTACAACTAAGATTTTTATCAATAACACTCTCATTATAGTATTACCTCCTTTCTCAAGGATTGCTAAAAATTATAATATTTTTTTGAAATGTTTGTATATCTATTTTTTTAATTTTTTTAATAAATTACAAATTTTTATAAAAATAAAAAAAGATGATATTAAACGATTTTACTGCTCTTTATCATCTTTTTAAATTTTTAACTATTTTCCTTTATTTTTTTACCTTTTTAAATGATCATTTGCCTCCATTAAAAGTCCAAGAAACTCAATAGATTTCAATTTATCAAAAATTTTCTTTGTACAATTTAGAATTTTTTTATTTTCATACAATTCTTGATTTTTATAATACAATAGCTCCATTAATTCATTTACAACAGAAGAATTATCCTGTTTCATATTAATATAGGAATCTTCAAAAAAACTCTATTGCCTCTGCTAATTTTTTTCCTGTTTTTACATAGTTATTAATTATTATTTTTTTGGGCATCTATTATAAAACTTTTTTTCATATCTTGAGTTATATACCAGTAATCAATTTTTTTATCTTGTTATATTTTTTTCAATTGCTTTTTTTCATATACTCTGTGCTTTCAGAATATTTTTTTATTATCTAATAACTTTAAAGCCCATTGATAGTATCCCTCTGGATATTCGGGAAATAATGACATTATCTGTTTTATAGTTTCATCAGATTTTTTTAGTATCACCTAAATATCCGTAAGCAATTGCAAGATTGTTATATGGTCTTGGATTTTTTTCGGATTTAAATTTATTGCTTTTTTTGATAATATTCAATTGCTTTTTTTGTATCTTTGTTAAACACTCTTTCGTATGTTCCAATATAAAAACATGGCAAGATAATTTTTATTATCTAGCTGAACAGCTTTCTTCAAATGGTTTTTTTGATTTAGAAAAAAATCTATTCCTTGCATTTTTTTATTCCTCAAAAGTTTTTTTCAATTGATTTATCGTTTATCTTCAATTCTTTTCAGTTCCTGTCGTGTAACTCTCATAATTTCTTCCTGATCTTCAGCTAAAAATCCCAAAAACTTAATACAAAAAAACTTAATAAAATTAAAAATTTTTAAATATCTATTATTCACACTATCCTCCTTTTAAATATTTTATCCTTTCTAAACCAAAAATATAATATTGAAAAAAATTTATTCTCTAATTTGTCCCTTCTCCTCTAATCACATACTTTGTCGTAGTCAATTCCCTAATTCCCATAGGCCCACGAGCATGCAGTTTTTGTGTGGAAATTCCAATTTCTCCACCGAAGCCAAATTCTCCTCCGTCAGAAAATCTTGTTGAAGCGTTTAAATAAACATTGGCTGAATCTACTTCGTTTAGGAATTTTTCAGCATTTTCTATAGATTTTGTCAAGATTGAGTCGGAATGATGAGTTCCGTGATTATTTATGTATTCTATTGCTTCATCTACGTTTTTAACTAATTTTAATGACATTATCAAATCTAAATATTCTGATCCGAAATCTTCTTCAGCTGCCAATTTTACATCCGATCTATTTCCTACTATTTCCAATGCTTCCTTACTATATCTTAACTCTACTCCATCCTTCAAAAGCATTTCTGTCAATTCAGGCAAAATTTCTTTTGCAATATTTTCATGAATTAACGTTGTTTCAATGGCATTACAGACGCTTGGACGTTGAACTTTAGCATTTTCAATAATTGGCAGTGCTTGTTTTATATCAGCTGTTTCATCTACGAAAAATATGACAAATTCCTGCACCAGTTTCTATCATTGGAATTGTTGCATTTTCAATGATAAATCTTTTTAGCCCTTTTCCACCTCTCGGGATAATTACATCAATATATTTATCTGCACGAATTAAATCCTTTACCAATTCCCTATCTGGCTTTTCCACAAGCTGAACTGTATTTTTTGGCAATCCATGAGCATCTGCAACTCTATTTAACAAATTATTTAAATAAATATTTGAATTTAGAGCATCTTCTGAACCACGTAAAATTATCGCATTTGAAGATTTTATTGCAAGTCCTGCCGCATCGACTGTAACATTTGGACGTGATTCGTAAATCATTCCGATTACTCCAAGGGGAACTCTCTTTTTAGTAATGCTCATTCCATTTTTATGATTCCATCCTGTAACGACTTCTCCAATTGGATCTGGGAACGCAGCCATTTCTCGTAAACTCTGGGCCATCCCTTCAATTCTGCTATCAGTCAATGTCATTCTATCTAGCAAAGCAAAAGAAAGTCCATTTTTTTCCCCTTTTTCCAAATCTATTTTATTCGCTGCTTTTATTTCCTCTTTTTTATTTATAAGTTCATCTGCAATTGCAAGCAAAAACATCATTTTTTTAGTTTTTAGTTCCGATTTTCAAAAGTTCCCTTGATGCAATTTTTTTGCTTTTTCTCCAAGTTCTTCTATATAACTCATATTTTCCCTCATTTCTCATTTTTTTAATTTATATATTTTTTTATTTTTTTACTACAACATTATCAATATGAATCACTGCATCATCATATTTATAACCTAAAAATTTCTTCAATATTTTTCACTTTTAACGCCTTTTTATAAGATTAATTTCTTCTGCCGAATAATTTGAAATTCCTGTTGCGATAACTTTTCCTTCTAAATTTTCGATTTCAATAACAGCTCCTTTATCAAAATTTCCTTCAACTGATTTTATTCCAACAGATAATAGGCTCTTACCATTTTTTTCAAGGCTGTTTTTGCACCATTATCAATTGTTACTACACCTTCTTTGTTAGGACCGTAAGCAAGCCAATATTTTTTCAAGCTGATTTTTTTATTTTTCTTCACAAAAAGTGTTCCAATATTTTCTTTTTCAACAATTCTAGTTATGTTTCTAGGGTCGTCTCCACTTGCAATAACTAAACTTGTTCCTATTTTTGTTACCATCTCTGCAGCAACAATTTTTGTAATCATTCCACCAGTTCCAAATTTTGAACCTTCTGCTCCTGCCATATTTTTTATGTCTTCATTGATATCTCCAACCATATTAATTAGATTAGCATCCTCATATTTTCTAGGATTTTTTTGTTATAAAGCCCATCAATATCCGACAAAATAATCAACAAATCAGCATCAATCAATCCTGAAACAAGCGCTGACATTGTATCATTGTCGCCAACCTTTATTTTTAAAGCATTTGATACAATCGCATCATTTTCATTTATAATTGGAATAATCTTTCTTTTCAAAAATGCGTTACAAACGTTTCTCATATTCAAATATCTTTTTCTATTTGAAAATTCCTCTTTTGTCAATAAAAGTTGCCCAATTATTTTGTTATGTTCTTTAAAAAGCGTCTGATAAATCTGCATAAGCGAAACCTGACCAACAGCTGATAACATCTGTTTTTCTGCCAATGTTTTAGGTTTTTCATTTATATTAAGAAGTCCCATCCCAGCACCAACTGCTCCAGAAGTTACAAGTATCACGTCATATCCCTTATTTTGCAAATTACTCAATTCCATTACAATTTTTTTTATTTTATCAATATTTAAACGTCCATCTTCAGTCGTAAGGGTCGATGTTCCCACTTTTACAACGACTCTTTGAACATTCTCTAATATTTCTTCTCTCTTATTATTATTTTTCATCTCTTTTATTCCCCTTTTCTATATTTTATTTTTTCAATCTATTGCAAAGATTTGTATTTACACAAGTATACCCACCTGCAACAGCTCCAGCCCCCAATGCTACTGCTGTACAAGAACTCAAACTCAACATCAATGCAATTACTGCTCCTATAATTTTAACTCTTTTCATCTTTCCTAACCTCTCAATTTAATTTTTTTAGATTTTTACATTCTATTATAATTTCTTAGTTTTTACGTATCCAAACAGAAATTTTTTCAGCCTCAACTTTAAAATTACCATTTCCTTCTTCATCAATTATAACATCCTCAAATCCGCTTCCTGTAACTTCCTGCCAAACCTGACCAGCCCGTTCCTTTCCAACTTCAACCTGAATTTCTCCTTCTTCATCTAAATTTGAAAGCACAGCCACACATCCAGTCCATTCATCTCTTCCTGTTCTTTGAATTGCAATTATATTTGGATCTTCAAAGTGATTTATTTGATCACCATAGGCATGCAGGCTTCTGACTTCCAGAAGTTTGTCAATTATCCATTGATGCGGGCTATTTTCTCCGCCTACACCATAATAATCTCCATAAAACAGGCAAGGATAACCATCCCTGGATAATAAAATTATAGCATAGGAATGTGGAATAAACCAGTTTTCTACCTGTGATTCTAAAGCGCTTCCCTTTTGTGAATCATGATTATCCACAAATGTTACAGCTGCCATTGGATTTGTTGCAACTATTGTATGTTCAAAAATTTCTCGCAAGTCATAATCTTGTTTCTTTTTAGAAGCGTCATACATATTAAAGTGAAGTCCAACATCAAATAAATCAGTTTTATAGCCAACATTATCCAAATATTCCTTCAATTTTTCCAAGTCATTTCTCCAGTATTCTCCCACAGAATAAAATTTTTCTCCATAAACTGCCCTTACTTGTGTTAAAAATTCTGCTATAAACTCATCTTTTATATGTTTCACCGCATCCATCCTGAATCCATCAATTTTTAGTTCATTTACAACCCATTTTCCCCATCGGATTACTTCCTCACGCACTTCAGGATGAGAAAAATCAATATCAGCATTCATCAAATAGTCATAATTTCCAAGTTCAGAATCAACTCCCTCATCCCAGTCCTTATTTTCTCCAACAATTTTATAAATTGCAGTTCTCCCTGTCTTATTGTCAAAATCCACACCATCAAAAAGATTATAGTTCCACTTAAATGCGGAATATTTACCATTTCTCCCAGGAAAAGTAAATTTTGTCCATCCTTCTATTTCAAAAGGCTCTGATATTTCCACAGTTCTATCTTCCGGATCAACTTCAATCGCCAAAAAATTCTCCGTTTCATCAGCTCCTCCCTTATGATTCAAAACCGCATCCAGATACACATTTATATTATATTTATGAAGCTCCTCAATCGCCTCAATCAATTCCTGCTTCGTTCCATATTTCGTTCTGACAGTCCCCTTCTGATCAAACTCTCCCAGATCCCACAAATCATAAGCTCCATAACCAACATCCGCTTGAGAAGTTCCTTTATATGCAGGTGGAATCCAAACTCCACTAACTCCAATTTCACTTAAATGTTTCGCATCATCCTTCAATCTTTTCCAATGTTTCCCGTCATTCGGCAAATTCCATTCAAAATACTGTATCATTACTCCATTTTCCATAAAAAAATCTCCTCCTTTTTACAATATTTTTATTGTTACATAATTTTTATTCCTTTTTCCTTTACAAACTTAATAACTTCTCTCAAATCCTCTTCGGTATCTACTCCTATCACATTTGACTTAGTTTCCAAAACCTTTATTTTATACCCATTCTCAATAAATCTCAACTGCTCAAGCGACTCAATTTTCTCAAGCACACCTTCCTTCAGGCTATTCAATTCATTCAAAAAAATTTTTACTGTATATCCGTAGATCCCTATATGCCTAAAAATACTTAAAGTTTTTCATTTTCATTACGTTCATAAGGAATTATTGAACGGCTAAAAATAAATTGCATTGTCACTAAAGTCTGTAATAACCTTTACATGATTTGGATTTTTCAATTTCCTTCCGAGATTTTATTTCCTGCTTTAACGTAACAATTTCTGACTTTTTCACTTCTGTAATTATTTTGCAAGAATATTAATTGATTCAATGTCAATTAACGGCTCATCCCCCTGAATATTTATCACAAAAATCATAATTTTTTTAAACTCATCTTTATTTATAACTTCAATTATTCTGGAAGTTCCATTTTGATGATTTTCAGCAGTCATAACCACATTTCCGCCAAATTCTTTCACAGCTTCAAAAATTCTCTCGTCATCAGTCGCCACAACTAACTCATCAATATCTGCATTTTTAGCTCTTTTTGTAAACCCATTCAATCATAGGATGTCCACAAATATCCTTTAACGGCTTTTCCCTCAAACCTGCTAGACGCATATCTTGCCGGTATTACTCCTAATATTCTCATAACTATTTTCTCCTATTTATAATTTATATCTGCCATTTGTAAAAAATCTAAAACTTTCAGCAAATACAGTATTTTCTAATATCTAATTTTTCTCCAATTTTAAAAAAATCTGCAATCTCTTTTTATTTTTTTATCAAAAAAACAATCTGCTTTTATTTTACCATATTTTTAAGATAAATTACATTATTTTATTTTATAATCTTACACTAATAAAAAATATAAAAAAAAGAGTCATTTAAATCTTTAAACAACTCCATATTTTTTATCCTATGCCATTCCAAATGTTACAAATCTTAAAATACGTCCAAACACAGATAACTGCTTATAATCATTTTGAGCTAAAATGTCCACAGTTCCTACAACTTGGTTATCCTTTGACAGCACTTCCAGCTTACCGATTATATCTCCTTTTGAAATTCCTTGTTTTTCAGCTGTAACTTGCAAATCCTTTACTTCAAATTTGTAATTTGTATTGTCAATTTGATACACATTGCTTGAAAGGACACCGTTTATTTCCTTCTGTTGAGCATTTTTTACTTTAAATTTGCTTCCTATTTCCTGTCCTGCCTTATAAACTGGGATCATTCTTTTTTCCAGCTGTGTAAATTCTTTTTTCTGATCTTCAGTTCTGTCGCTATCTGTCTTGTTTCCCAATGTTACTGAAATAATTTCAAGATTTCCAATTTTGCTTGAAACAATCATATTATATCCAGCTTGCGCATGAAATCCTGTTTTTTTAGACCATAAATTCCAAATTGATCCAAAAGATGATTTCTATTATTATAAACTACATCTTCTCCTTCAGAATTTTTGCAATACCAATTCAGATTCCTTCATCCATGCTCTTAATCTTTCATCTCTAATTGCTCTTTTTTTCCAAGAAGATACATATCATAAGCTGTAGAAATATCCATATTTTTTTCTTAGTCATAGAAGATGGCAGACCTGCTGGAGTATAATAATGTATCCTTCATTCCAAGTTCTTTAGCCTTCTCATTCATCAATTTTACAAAATTATCATAATTTCCATGCCCAATGTGATATGCCACCAAATATGCAGCATTATTGGCAGAATAAATAATTTCTGCACGCAATAAATCTCTTAATGTATAACAGTCACCAGCTTTTTGCATTTAGCCAGCTTCCTCCCATATTTACTGTTTCAGGCGTAAAACATACTTTATCATCAAGTTTTGCATTTCCTCTATCCACTTGATCAAGTGTAACAAGAATATTCATAACTTTTTGTAAGTGATGCTATCGGATGTTTTTTTGTCTTGACATTTTATCCTTCAAAACTTTTCCATCTGTAGTTGCAATATATTTTATTACTTCTCCAGAATATTGTGAAACGCCTTCTTGCTCATGTTCTATCGCTTTTACAACTTTTTCTTTTTTTGGAGCAGGCTTATTATTGCTGCTGCTATTCTCTACTTTTACAGATTTATTTTTCATTATTATTAACTTCTTTTGCTTTTATTATCCTTTAAATTTTTTTCATTTACAGTTTTTACCTGTTCATTGCTTTTTTTCAATTTTTCTTCTTTTTCTCAATTTTTTTCGTTTCTCGGTTCTTCCCTTTTTACAGACCGATGTTCAACCTCGCTATGTCTTTCACTGTTTTTCCCTTACAGCTGGAGCACTTTTTTTCTCTTCCCTAACTGTAACACTTTCTTTTTGGAGCAGTACTTCCAACTTCCTGTTCACCTTCCGCATAAACTAACGATGCAAGCAATGCAACAACTCCCAAAAACCAAAAACTCTTTTTTTACTCTTTTTAACCATTCTTTTCCTTTCTCATATTATTTAAAAATTAATAATTACACTAAACCACTTTAAAACAACCTTACACTAATTTTTTTATTTAATTTAAATAAAAAAATAGCACAAAACAAAAATTTACAAATTATATTACTCTTTCCTTAAATTATCTAAATTATACTTACAATAATTCCGAATTTCACATATATCACATTTCGGACTTCTAGCAATGCACTTATCCCGCCCATGTAAAATCATATAATGCGAATATACAAACCAGTCCTTTTTAGGCACGAATTTCATAAGTTCCCTCTCGATAATTTCAGGATTCTCACTTTTTACAAATCCAATACGGTTGGATAGCCTTTTTACATGTGTATCGACTACAATTCCTTCACGAATGTTCCAAAGTTCACCTAGAACGACATTTGCAGTTTTTCGACCTACGCCTGGCAGTTCCACTAGCTTTTCCAGTTCCTTTGGAATTTTGTCATCATACTTTTCCAATATCATTTCAGCATTCAATTTTATATTCTTAGCCTTATTTCTGTAAAATCCCGTTGACTTTATGTACTTTTCCAATGTTTCCAAGTCCATTTGCCTTATATCCTCAGGTTCCTTCACAACTTTAAAAAGTTCCTTTGTAACAATATTGACACGTGCATCAGTACATTGAGCCGAGAGAATCACCGCAACCATCAACTGATAAGGTGTTTCAAATTCCAAAGCCGCTTTTGGATTTCCAAACTTTTCCTTTAATATTGGAAATACCTTTTTAAATCTTTCCTTTTTTTGTCATTTCTCTCTCAAAATTTTCAAAAAAATTTTTTTATTGCTTCTAAAAATAAAAAAATGTATTGGATAAAAATAAATAAAAAAAGTATTTCATACTTCTTCCCTTTTTCACCGTTATACATAAAAAATAAATACTAACGAAATTAGTGAAAAAAATTGAGTATCAGGTAAATCAAAGACCTCAGGAAAAAAATTGCATTGAAAAACATTTAATACAAGAAAAATTCATCAAAATTTTAAATTTATCATTTCTAAAAAAATACTAAAATTCATAATGAGTAAAATCCCATACATTCCATAATCCAATTTAAATTTTTTTGCGAAAAAAATAAAATAAATCCAATCAGAATAATTTTTCAAAATTATACTTATTTTTTTCAAACTAAAAAAATATAAATGGACAAAAGCCCTAAAAAAATAACGTAAAAAGATATTCATTGGATAATTGTAACCAAGCAGGACTGATGGCATTTGAATACTAACAGCAAAAAAATAAATAACCTTAAAAGATACTTTTTCAAACTCCGAGTATGCACATACCCTTCACTAAGTGTAAATGCAAATATCGGGAACGCAATCCTTCCAGCAACATTTAAAATCTCACTTCCACCAATTACATAATGATAATGATCCAAAAAAACATTGTCACTATCCCAATTACCTTCAAAAACAAATAAACTCAATTCATCTCCTAAATTCAATATAAAAAAACTACAATGACACATCTAAAAAAATATGATTATTCTAATAAATATATCATATTTAATAATATCATTTTTTTCAGTTTAATTTCAAGAATTTTTTTAGAAAAAAATTATACTAAATTCTATTTAAAAAAATAAAAATAATCTTTCTGTATTCAGCAACGGAAAATTGCAATTCCCTGTTAAATAAAACTGCAAAATAAATCCATAAACACTATTTCCATTTAAACAGAAAACTAATCATAAAAAAGCAATCCATCTTTCACTTATAAAAGTCAAAAATTTCTTGCTATTTTTTACTGCTAAATTTAAATTATTTAAAACGCTGTTACTGTTGCTAAAAATCCAAAAATTACTCCTGGTAAATTTGCTGCTGATAATGGATAATCCTTTTGTTCTTTTAAAAGTCCATAACTTGTCCATATTGCACAGTTAATAGTAGCTGCCAAAGGTTGTAGAAAAAATGTTTTGTGACCGTGTAAGTTTCCCATAATTTGGGGAACATAAGATACGTACATTATTACAGAAAGTAATGTTCCAAGCCATCCTAAAATTTTTAAATTCTTTTCACTCATATTTTCCTCCTATCCATTATATTTTAATCAGGTCAGTTTAATATTTCCCAACTGAAAATATAACATATAAATTTTTTTATATTTTATCATTATAACATTTTTTTATTTATAATTTCAAATAAATAATTTTTAGTTTTTTTGTTAAATTACAATTTTTTTATATTACTTTTTACTTTTTTATTGCACTTGGTTTGACAATATACTTTTATAAATTTTTTTACTTGACATTAGGTAAAAAAATTCGATATAATACTTTTGTTAGTTTTGCCGCTTTTAGCTCATCTGGTAGAGCAACTGACTTGTAATCAGTAGGTGGTTGGTTCGAGTCCGACAAGCGGCACCACTTTAAAAAAATATCACTCATATTATGAATTTTGAACTATTTTATTAAAATAAAATAGTTTTTTTATTTACTTTAAAAATTTTTTTAAATTTCACATTATACTCAAATCTATTTAATTTAAAAGTATACTATTAAAGATCATATAAATTCAGGATTTGAGTAAAATAGTCATAATTTTTGAGTTCCGTTTTTAAAAGCAGTTTTACTATAGTAAAAATTATCTTAACTCCTCTCTTATTTCCTCCTTTATCTTTTATTTTTTTCAAAAAGAAAAAAATCTGATAAATTCAAATCTTTCTTTTCTAAATTAATTTTAAATACTACTCGTATTATTTTTTTGGTTTTCTTAGCCAATAATTTATTATGTTCCTTTATTACTTCATTAAAGTTTGCAAGTACATTTTCAGGTGTTCCATCTTCTGTCTGTGCAAAGAAACTGTCACTTACTGAAGAATGTGAGGCTTTTTCCTTTTTCTCTATTCTTTGAATAAATACATTTACAGATTGATTAAATTTATTAGCCTTTTTGAACAAATTCGCTGTGATCTCCAGGCATATATCCTTCTTTTTCAAGCTGTTTTTGTATTTTTTAAGGATTTTTCAAATTTTATAAGGGCCTTATCCATTTTTTCTTCCATCTTCTTAAATTGTTTAGCATTTCCCTTTGAAATAAAGTCGCTTGCATCTAATTCCTGCTTATGTATTTCCTTTATAATTTTTTTCACCTTCAGTAATAAACATAAATTGATTATATGTAATAAACTGTTTTTCGTTTATCATAATCCTTTATCATCAATTTTTTTTATTTCATCAGATTTCTTTTTCAAATACGTTTTTATAGCTTTTTAGTAACTTGGTTATATTTATCCAAAGTTGCAAGTAATTGTGTATGCAAAACCTGTGCCTTTTTCATAATTATCTTTTTAAGTATTCTTTATTTTTTTATAATATGTTCTCATTTCATCTGTAATTGGCATCATTTTTTTCAAGTATCGGAATCATCGCAATCGCCTTTTTTTATCCATTTCATCTTTTCTTTCCTTGCTAGTTTCCAATTCCTTCAACTTATCAATAAAAATCCTTATCAATTGCAATATCCGCCGTAATATCCTCATTTTGAATAGTTCTAAACTTCTTATCTGTTCCAGCATCTTCAAAAATAATATAAAAGCCCCTTGTCAATATTAAGTATTCTATTATAAAAAAACGTATGTGCTTACTATATTTATCTTTATTTCTGTCCAATATCTCCTGCTCTTTGGAAATTCCGCTCAACGATTTCTTTTTCCACCTTTCCCGACATCATTGATAAAATCACTATTCCTAGCATAACTAGCACTATTATCCCTATTTTTTTCATATAATTGTTTTCCTCCTCCTTCTAATTTATAACAAATTTATCTTAAAACTCAATCTAAAGAGTTATAATCATTCCATCAATTTCTAGTATTCAACATAATTTTCAGGCAATTTTTTTCATCTAAATTTCTTTGAGTTTTATTTTAAATCCATTTTACTTCCTTAGTACAATTATAATAATTTTTTTATACATAATGTCAAACAAAAAAATATTTTTTTGAAAAAAATTTTTAAAATATGTGCTATACTAAATTCAACAATTAAAGATGTTAAATATTTATTATTTAATTATTCTGAAAGTTTAACATTAAATAAAAAGGAGAATGATTCAAGATGAAAAAAAGTACTGCTTATTATCTCAATGTTTATGGTATTTATGATTGGGTATGGAAAGGGAAAGGCACTTGATGTGAATATGGAAACTGGAGCTAAAATTCCTAGTTTTCAGTTAAGGGACTTCAGCGGAAAATACACAAATAGCAGAAAAATATTTAATAACGGAAAGCCTACATTATTAGTTTTAGCAGCAGAATGGTGTCCATATTGCCGTTCAGAATTGCCTGATGTTCAAAAATTTTATGAAGAAAATAAGGATAACGTAAATGTAGTAGTTGTATTTACAAGAAGAAAAACAAATTTATCAGAAACTAAAAAATATGCAGAAGAAAGCAAATTTACTTTCCCAGTTTACTACGATGCCGATGATTCAATAATGAAGGGATTCAAAGTAAACAGTATTCCATACAACATAAAAAATTGAAAAATTCAAAAAAATTCAAGAAATTTTAGGGTGGAACTATGCAATATGATGCTATAAAATCAGCATTTGGCATTGAATAAATTTATTAATTAAGTTTTCAGTTTTTAAAAATTTATCAGGATTTAAAGTTTTGTGCTTTAAGTCCTTTTTTTATACTATTTTCCATTAAAAATAACAGATTTATTATAGCCAAAACTATTTAAAATTATATAAATTTAAGAGTTGAGTAAAATAGTCATTGTTTTTTTAAGTTTAGTTTTTAAAAGCAGTTTTACTATATAATACAAGGGGTCAAAAGACCCCTTGTCAAAAAAATAGACTATGATTTCTCCCTTTCAAAAAGGGATTTAGTACATAAATTTAATACTGTTTCTAATTCATAAAATTAATATAATTTTGTTCCACATTCTGGACAAAACTTGCTTCCATTTGTCTTTGTTCCACATTCTGGACAGAATTTCGGAGCGGCGGTATTTCCTGCAGAATGATTATTTTCTGATGGCTGCTGATTATTATTGGGAGCTTGGTTTTGCTGATTCATCTGATTTACCATCTGCTGTCCCATCATCATTCCCATTTGCATGCCTGCAACATTTCCAGCCATATTTCCTGCACCTGTTCCATTTTCCATAGAGTCAGCCATTGCCATTTGAGTATACTTGTTTACATCTCCAACCATACTTTGTCCTGCTGCTTTTTCCTGCATACGTTTTATTTCTTCTGGATAATTGAAGCTGGAAATAGTGAAACTTGGAATGCAAAGTCCGATTTTTCTCATTTCAAAATCCATATCTTCTTTAATTCCATTTCCAATTTCATAAGAATTAACCTGAAGATTAAACATATCTTTTCCTTCTCTAACTATCCATTTCATAAGCAGCTGATCCAGCATTGAGATTACTCTTTCTTTTACATCATCAATATTATACTGCTGCTTAATTCCAGCAATTTTATCAATAAATACATTGTAGTTATCAACTTTACAAGCCATTACGCCAAAGGCTCTTATTGGCATTCCTCCTGGAAGCCCTGGCGCTGGAATATTAATGGCATTTTTAGTTCCCCATTTTACAGTAACTTCCTTTGTATTGATAAAAAGCACTTCGGCTCTCATTCCTGAATTAAACCCAAATTTAAATCCTTTTAATGTTGACAAGAAAGGAACTATCTGTGAAGCGACATCATAACTTCCTTCATCTTCAAAAACACCTTCTATTTTTCCATTAGAAAGAAAAATTGCATCTTGCCCAGGTCTTATAATCAATTTTGACCCTTTTTTTATTTCTTTGTTTGACCATTTCCAGAAAAAGAGTTTCATCATTATACTGCTCCCATTCTATAACGTTAGCAAGCTGATTTCCAAATAATCCCATTATAAATTTCTCCTTTCAATTTTTATTTTTTATATCCCCATTTCCTTTTTTAATCTTTCAAGCTCATCATCAACCGCAGATGAATTTTCCTTAGATTCTGCATCATCATATTTTTTCATAAGGTCATCTACTTCATCTCTTTTTGGAGAATTAAGTTCTATACTTGCATTTGCTTCATCTAACATTCTGTTAGCCTTTTCTTCAACAGAATTAAATGCATCCATTTTTCCGCTTATGCCAGTAGAAGATGATAATTTACTAATTTTTTGAGCAGATTTTGCCATTTTGATTTTTGCCTTTATTTCATTTCTTCTGGCATTAAGTTTTTTTGTATATCTGATGTAAGTTTATCGTGCATTTCTCTCATTTTTTTAAAGAGTTTTTCAACTGCAACCATTTTTTTCCTTTTTCAAGCGATTCCAATTTTTATTTTTAATAGATTCCTTTTTTTCCAAAAAAACATTCTTGCATCAGCTTCATTTCCAGCTTGAAGAGCCTTTTTCGCATAACTTTCCATTTTTTTAATTTCATCTTCACATTCCAAAACTTTTCTTTTTGCTGCGCTTTCCTGTGCCATTACAGCAACTGTTTCAGCCTTTACACTCCCAAGATCCTTTTCCATATCCCTTAAATACTGATCTATCATTTTTTTCAGGATCTTCCATTTTATCCAGCACCGCATTAATATTTGATGCCATTATTGTTTTAAATCTTTCTAAAAATACCAGCCATTTCAAATTCCTCCAATATATTTTTTTATTTATTCATATAGTAAAATAATAATCCCAATGCTATTACAGCCAATATAACTGCAATGGCTATTTTTACAGCCGATTTTGGATATTCACCAACTATTTTCCCATTTTCCCCATTTATAACAATTTGATAGGATTTTCCATTAAATGTCTTATTCAATAAGACATTGAATATACAGGTAATAGTAAAAGCCTGTAATATTCATCGCTCCAATAGATGGAATATCTTATATCTCGTACTCTATCGTATCTTCTTAGCACATCTGAAGAAATTGTATTGTAAATTTCATCTTCCATTTTTACTTTAGCCTCTTCATAGCCTTGCCTCATGGGAACTTTAAAAATCTCAGAGTTGTACCCTGACAAATATCTTGAATCAAAATTTATCGTATCTTCCACATTAAATCCTCCAAGACTTTTTAAAAGCCTGTCATTTAGCGTTCTGGAAGCTCTCATTATAACATTTCTGAATTTGTTTCCCAACTTCTCCACTTACATAATACCAGTCTGTGACTATTCTTGTTCTAGTCTTTCCATCCTCTTCGTAAGTTTCTGTCCTGTCAATCCCTCCTGAGCAGTATATTCAGTATCTGCACTATTGTCAAAAGACCAGTATGGGAAGATATATTCCAGTTACTTTTCCACTTTGGTACAAATTTTTTAAAACATTCGGAGCAAACCATCTTCTTTTTATCCAATTTGAAAAAAGATTTCCAATTTCCCTTTTATCCACAAGAAAAGGTCTTATTCCATCAGGTTCTAATACAGATACCGCCTTTTCACTTAATACAATATTTGTATCACAATAGGGACACTTTTTTGAAGTTTCAAGTGGCTCCATCTCGACCATAGCACCGCAGGAACTACATTGAACAATAGTTTTTTCTTCAGTTATTCTATTTTTTATCCTTTTTTCATAATCATTTATATCGTGTCTTTTTATGCGTAAAAAAACTTTTTGGCAATTCCTCTTCTGTTTCACAATTCTCACATTTCAGATTCCCAGATTTCGGATCAAACCGCATCATTCCACCACAATTTTTACATCTAAAATCATCACTTTTCATTAAAATACTCCTTGACAAAAGGTTTTTAACCTCAAGTTAAATAAAATTTAATAAATAAACATAGAATCTCCAAAAGCTGTAAAAATCTATATTTCTCTTCAATAGCCTTTTTATAAGCTTCAAAAAAATAAACTCTTTTTCCGCCAAATGCTGAAATTAACATAATTAACGTAGATTTTGGCAAATGGAAATTCGTAATTATCGCATCCACAATTTTAAATTTATAATCTCCATAACTGAACCTCCCACGACTAAAGTCGCAGGGTTCTAAAAATCTTTAAAAAATATTCAAAAAAATTTTTCTAGAAGTTTGATAGCTTTTACACTACCCTTATTCTTTTTAGGTGTGTTCAGCTCACCTCTATTGTATAGGACTACTTAAAGTCCACAACTTTACTTTTTCTTAAATATTTAATGCTCCATTACAATCTGCATTTATAGTTTACCTGCTCTTGTTTGATATAGTCCTCTTTTTATCCTTTTTCCACTGAATATATATTCTTGTAGATTTTCTTTATCATATATTGAATTTCATCTCCATCAAAGAAACTTGCTTTTTGATGTATAACTTTCTTCTTGCAGTTTAAATTCTATTCCATATAGTTTACATAGATATATTAATTTATCTCTTAATTTTCCATATGGTATATTTACAAAGTTTCTGATTATTTATACTTTCCTATATTTGAAATTTCTTTGAAAATCTTCATTATATCCTAGAACTAGTTTTCCTATATCATTATTAAGACAATAATTTATAATTATTCTTGCTGCTTTTGAAAGATAATCATTTATACGATTATTTCTCTTTCTAGCTATTCTCTTTTTGCCTTAATGTTGTATGCTCTATCTTTTGCTTATCTTTAATGCTTTTGCAATTTTGCATTTGTCTTGTTATAGTATTGATTAATTGATTTTAATTTTCTACCATCTATTAGGAATGAAAGCTCCAGTATTTAGTAACACAAGTACAAAGATTATCTATACCTAAATCAATTCCTAGTGCATTTTCTTTATTTAATTCCCTTTGAACTTCTTCTACCTCATAAATGTATTGAATTTCAAAGTACCTAGAATGTTGTTTTGGGTATTATTCTAATCTCTTTTATCTTCTTGTCTTTTTAATACTGGTGGTAGTTTTATTGCGATTTCCTTATGTGTCTTTCTAAATGAATTTGAATAAGGAACTATCAGCATATCATCTTTTAATCTAACAAAACCTATAACAAGAGTTGTAAAATCCATCTTTAGCAAGATATTTAGGTAATTTTATATCTTTTAAAATTATATTGACCATTCTTAGCAAGTTTTAAAAAGTCCAAAAAATGATTTGAAACTTCCGTCTACTTCTTTTTAGAATTTGCTGAGCCATGTTAGAATTTAACTTCTTATAGTTCTCACTATTTTTTTAAGCATTTTATAGTTTTTCATTATAACTTAAATACTTTTTTTATTTTTAAAAATAGTATTGTCTAACATTATATATAGCCTGATTCTTTTAAATTTCTTTAGCTATATGGCACAAATATTTTAAATTTCTAAACTCTTTTTTTACTAAGATGTTTTTACTTGTTGTTTTTAAATGTTAAATACATAGATAATCACCTCCTTTTTCATCAGAGATATTATACCATGTATTCTACATTTTATCTGTTTATTTTTAAATATTTTTAAAGTTTTTAAAACCCCACAACAGTGGGAAGCGTCGTTCACATAAATACGCTACCATTTATGCAGTTCTCATGGCATATGTACTCCTTAATAAATTAAGGAGATTAGCCTTGAACTTCTTGTTATCTCTAACAAGCACAGACTATATCTTATCCATATCCTATTTCAAGGACTTAGGCGAAACCACTTCCAATACCAGTCGCTTGTATTGTACTCCCCTCACGAGGGATAGTCGTTGAACTTTCCTTTTCAGGATTAGCTGCTGATTGTCTATTATCATAATGTTTAGGATTTAACCTTGCACCATCTAGTATATTTTTTCTGCTTTCGCTACCTTCACACTTATACCATATTCTCACTTAGATATTATGTTGTGGTTATACTAGCTTTAAGAGTTCCCAGCAATTCAGTTTCTTTGTTGCACGGTTTTGCTCCGTGTCTACATACAAGTTTCCCTATATGCTTACTAAAATTTTCGTGCAATTCATCTCACGACTAAAGTTGCGAGTGTTCTTGCACTATTTAATAAAAATACTTGTATTTCCTTCATCTGCCATAATTTTACCATTTTCATAAGCAGCTGATTCCAATGTTCTTACCGATGTTGTTCCTACTGCAATTACACGGTTGCCCTTTCTCCTTAGCCTCATTGACAATTTTAGCCGTTTCTTCAGGTACACGGTATTTTTCACTGTGCATTTTATGATCCAGTACATTTTCCACCTGTACAGGCCTAAACGTTCCAAGTCCCACATCCAAAAATACTTCTGCAATGATAACTCCCTTTTCACGAATTTTTTCTAAAAGTTCATTTGTAAAATGAAGTCCTGCAGTTGGAGCAGCGACAGATTCCCCTTCCTTTGCATATACAGTCTGATATCGGTTCTTATCCTCCAATTTCTCCATAATATATGGCGGAAGCGGCATTTCCCCCAACTTATCCAATATTTCCTCAAATCTTCCTTCAAAATTAAATTTTACAACTCTATTCCCATCTTCCTTAATTTCCAAAAGTTCCGCCTCCAGAACCCCTTCTAAAAATATGATTTTCTGCCCAATTTTTCAACTTTTTTTAGCAGGCTTTAACAAAACTTCCCACGTATACAAATCATATCTTTTTTTAAAAGAAAACATTCAAGTACAACTCCATTTTTCCTTATGCCCAAACAATCTTGCAGGAATAACTTTTTGTACGATTAATTACAAGAACATCATCTTTTTTTAAATAATCTATTATATTATAAAATTTTTTTATGTTCCAATGTTTTTCTGTTTTTATTTAATACTAGCAATCTTGAATGATCTCTTGGATTAACTGCATGCTGTGCTATCAGCTCTTCTGGCAATTCAAAATCAAAATCTGAAATTTTCATTTAACTTATTTTTCTCACTTTCTCTTATTTTAAAGGAAACAGGGAATTTAATAATTCCCTGCCAATTTCCACAATTTTTATTTATTTTTAAATATATCTATTAATATGCACTTCCAATTTCAAATGTTTTATAAGTGTCTACTCTATTATACCATCCTTGCAGCCATCTGCTTTCATTTCTTGGAGCATTTTTTTCACGTCTTGCCAATATATCTTTAGCAGAATTACTAAATTCTACCAATGCACTTTGTCCAGTCGCTGTTCCCTTCATATTTTCAAGTACTTGCCTCAATCCCCAAGCAACATTGTTATACGATGAAACACCTTTCAATCCTTCACCTTTAAAGTTTACATAGTCAATTAACGCATATAGCCCATTGGGAGTGTTTACCATTCTATCAAATTGATTTTTTAAATTCTCCTTATTTGAAGAAGCCTGTATCATTTTATCAAGCGAACTTTTTAACCTGTCATAAATAAACATTACCTGAATATCTCTTGTATTGTCAAAAAATGCGATTAATTCTTGAATATCCTTATCCCCGTTAGCCTTTTTAGCCATTAACTCTGATTTGCTGTTCCAAGGGGAATGTTTAAATTCTGCAAGCAATTTTGGCAATGCAATACCTTTTTTTCCTTATAATAGGCAATCATATCAGGCAAACTGTCTCCAAATCCACTTCTTCCACCGCTAGCCTTAAACCACGTGAAATGTCCAATTCCAAGTGACGGAAAATTTTCTCCATCGTTCCAGTCAACTAGATTATTTCTAACTCCACCAGTTTCATTCTGGAAAATTTTCTCCGCTACAGCAAGTAATTGTTCTCTTGATAATTTCATATCAGGCGTTCCTTGCTGAGTTTTTCTGTTTGCTGTGTAGGTATTTTTCATTTGGACGTTCGTAACTTCCACTATCACGCATATTTTTTTCAAACTTGTATTTACATTTAAATCTATGCTTTTATTATTATATTGATTTTTAATTAATTTTTTTCCAATTGAGAATTATTAGTTTTTAGTTGAAGCTACCGATACAAGTTCTTTTTTTAGGCGTATTTACGCTTTCAATGTTCCCTTTTAACGACACCTCCTTAATATTTTCATTTCCAAATAATGCTATTGAGCATGTTATACCCAATAATAATATTCCTGTTCTTTTAAAAAAATTTCCTATCACTAATCATTAACTCATCTCCATTCTTTTTTATTAAACAATTTTTTTATATTTTTTTAAATAGTAAAAAAATCATTTAATGCTAACTAATTTTTCAATTTTATTTATAATTTTCTGTCCTATAACAACTCTATCCAATCCCGCTAAATCCTTCACAACTTCAATATTTTTTTAAAACCTGAACTTGCCATAATTTTTAGCAACATTTTTTTTCCCTGCTTATAGCCAATCTCAAATAACAAATACCCAAAATCAGCCAAATAATCAGATGCCTTCTGACAAATTTCATAATAAAAAAATATAATCCGTCATTTTTCTGCAAAAAAGTGCTTCGCTTGGCTCATGTAATAAAGTGTCATCTGACATAATACCAACTTCATTAAGGGAAATATACGGCGGATTTGACACTATCATATCAAACTCCCTAAATTCCACATTTTCAAATAAATCAGATTTTAAAAATTTTATATTTGAAACCTTTAAAATCTCTTTATTTTTTTGAGCAGTTTCAAGCGCCTTGTCTGAAATATCCACACCTAGCACATAAGAACTTTCTATTTCCAATGCGGCTGTAATCCCTATTATACCACTTCCAACACCAATATCAAGTATTTTTGGATGAATTTCATTTTTTAAAACCTTATCTTTCAAAGTATCAATCATTTTTTTCAACCAAAAATTTCCGTATCTTGCCGTGGAATTAAAACCCCTTTGTCAACGTAAAACTTTCTTCCATAAAATTCCTGCTCATTTAGCAAATATTGAACTGGAAATTTTTCACGTCCAATTTTTTGAATAAAATATCTGATTTTTTCGATTTCCTCATCTTCAACATCATCCCTGTACTTTGTAAAAAGCATCATTCTATCAATATTCAAAAACGTGTGAAAAATACAATTTCTGCAATTAATTTTCCCTCTTGAATATCGTTTTTTTCAAGATATTGAACACTTTTTATCAAGCAGCAATTTCAATTGTTTTTTTCAGACTTTACTGTATTTTTCAAAATCATTATTATCAGATTTTTTTTCTCTTTTTGATTTATTTACAATTTCATTCAGTTTTTTTCCCGAATTTTTTTTAATTCATTTTCTGATAATACTCGCTCAAATTCAGCATACAGCATAATTCTTTCCATTTTCATTATTTCAGCAATTATGCTTTCTGCCGTTAGCCGAGCATTTTTTATATTTTTTTTTTCCAAATAATTAACCGATTTATTTAAAATATCCAGCAAATTATTCATTGTTACTTCCAACCTCTTTCAATAATTCAGCTTGTTCATAAGCTATCAAGGCATCTATCATCTCATCCAGATCCCCATCCAAAATTCCTTCAAGCCTATGAAGCGTCAATTTAATTCTGTGATCTGTAACTCTTCCTTGCGGGAAATTATAAGTTCTGATTTTTTCAGATCTGTCTCCACTTCCAACTTGCGAACGTCTTTCATTTTCAACTGCACTTCTTTGTTTTTCACATTCCATTTCATACAATTTAGAAACTAGCACTTTCATTGCAGCTTCCTTATTTTTTATTTGCGAACGTCCATCTTGCGAAGTGACCACAAGTCCAGTCGGCAAATGGGTAATTCTTACAGCAGAATCAGTCGTATTTACGTGCTGTCCACCTGCACCGCTCGATCTGTACGTATCAATTTTCAAATCACTTGGATTAATTTCAACTTCACTTACATCATCTATTTCAGGCAATACTGCAACTGTAATTGTAGATGTATGAACTCTTCCTGAAGATTCAGTAGCTGGAACTCTTTGCACACGGTGAACTCCACTTTCAAATTTTAATCTTGAATAAGCTCCGTGTCCTTTAATCAAAAATGTTACTTCTTTTAATCCACCAACACCGATTTCATTTTTTTCAATGATTTCAGTTTTCCAACGGTTTCTTTCTGCATATCTTGTAAACATTCTGAAAATATCAGCTGCAAATAATGCTGCTTCATCTCCACCCGCACCAGCACGGTTTCCATGATAACATTTTTTTGTCATCGTTGGGATCCTTTGGAAGTAAGAGAACTTTTAATTCTTCTTCAAGATGTGGAATTTCTTCTTCAATCAGATGAATTTCTTCATGCATCATTTCCTTCATTTCCGCATCTTTTTCAATTTTCAAGTCTTCCTTCAGACCTTCCAATTCCTCTTTACGGCTTTTGTAATATGTATATTTTTTTAACAACTTCATCAATACTGTTCAAAAGCCTTATTATACTCCATAATTTTCTTTGGATCTGACACAACTTCAGGATCCATAAAGCTTTTTCTGTAAGTTCCTTATGCTTTAAAAACAACATCGTCTAATTTTTTTGAAACATAATTAATTTTTCCAACTCCTAAATTCTTTATTTTATTTAAATAATTTATAATCCAAACTATTTCTGAACTTTTTTTATATTAATTTTTTTAATTACCTAAAAATAAATTTTTCTAATCAACTCTTTTTAGATAACTTTTTAACGTTAAGTATTATAGCACATTTTTTTATCTTTTTCAATTTTTTTAATTATACAAAATTCCAAATTGCATCATTATAAATAATATGACAAATGCAACTGAAAAATCCAAGCAGTCCACCCGCCAGAACTTCCCTTATACTATGAATTCCAGACTTAACTCTGCTTTGAGCAACTAATGCAGCCATAAAGAATCCCAAAACCAGTATTCTCACATCTGAAGTCATAAATACAAGTATTCCAAAAAGCAGCAAAAAGCTATCGCGCTATGTCCACTAGGCATACCTCCTTCAAGTGGAGTGCCTTTCCTAAAAAATGTTTTCAGAACAATTACTAAAATTGAAACTAAAATCAATATCAAAATTGAAATATTACCTTTTCTTCCAGCAATAACATGCAATTTATTCGCACCATCAAAAAAATATCCAGCAATTTATCATAAAATAGCAAATATCCCACGCAAAGCGCATTAATCGCAGCAACCAGAACCGCTCCAGCCGCTACATCCTTAGCCAATTTTGCAAGTGGATGACGCTCAGGAGAAACCAAGTCAACAATTGCTTCAACTGCAGTATTTACAAGTTCTGTAATTACTACAAATGAAACCGACAAGGAAATTATCAAAAATTTCCACTTTGCTCGCATTTATAACAATCGCCAAAAATCACAATAATAATTGCCGCAAGTATATGAACTTTCATATGCTTTTTCATTCTTCAATGCCGAAATTAGCCCTTCTATCGCAAAGTTAAAAGCTGTCAACAAAGCCTTTTTATCCCTTGCCCTTTCTTTTTTTATATCCCAATTATATCTATTCTTTTTTTATGGAACAATGAAAATATCGATCTTTTTCTTTTTTTATCACTATTTTTCATTTTTTTATTTTTTTTCCCATTAAAATTTCCACTCCTTCCTAAATTTTTTTACAAAAATTTATCGAATATAGTTAAACTTGCTCAAAATTTCTTCTTCCCGCCTTCTCATAACAGCCTTATCTTCTTCCTCAATATGGTCATATCCCAGCAAATGCAACATTCCGTGACATAAAACATAGTAAAATTCACGTTCATCAGAATGTCCATATTCACTGGACTGCTCTCTCACACGATCAATTGAAATTACGATGTCACCTAACATATTGACCGCCCCAATATTCTCTGTTTCATTATAGGCAAAAGAAATTACATCCGTTGGGGCATCTTTTTGGCGATATTCACGATTTATTTCCTGAATTTCATCATTTGTCGTAATCAATAGCGAAAGATAGTATTCACTTTTGTCAAAATCTTTCTTGTATTCATCCTTTAAAATATAGCTTACAAATTCATTTATCTTTTCTTCATCAAAGAAACTGTCAATTTTTTCAATGTTATAGGTTATATCTATTTCTAATTTTTTTCTTTTTCCATTCTTTATATTTTTCTCCATTTTCATAATTTTATTTTTTTCTCAATTTTTTTCATTTTTTTCATCCATTTTTGGATATTTTTATTCTTTCATGATAAACACCTTGCAACGTATTTATAAAGGATTGAATAACTTTTTCCAATTCTCCCAGAGTTAAATCAGAATCGCTTAATTGCTTGTCTTCGATTTTTGATTTTACTAAATATCGGATAAAATTCTCAATTCCTTCCTTACTTTTATTTTCAAGCGTTCTCGTAGCCGCTTCCACCGTATCTGCCAAAAGTATTATCCCTGATTCCTTTGTCTTTGGTTTAGGCCCACTATATCTAAAGTTGCTTTCTACAACTTTTTCTCCATTTTCCAGAGCCTTATAGTAAAAATATTGAGTCAAAGTTGTTCCATGATGCTGTAAAATCACATCCAATATTTCCTTTGGCAATTTATTTTCTTTACCCATTATATATCCGTCTTTTGTGTGTGAAGTCAATATTAACGCACTTAACGACGGCTTTATCTTATTATGCGGATTAATTCCATCCCGCTGATTTTCCACAAAAAATTCTGGGACGCTTCATTTTTCCAATATCGTGATAATACGAAGCAATTCTCGCAAAAGTCGCATTTGCTCCTATACTTTCAGCCGCTCCTTCAGCCAGCGCTCCAACCATTATACTATGATGAAAAGTCCCTGGCGCTTTTATAAGCAGCTGTTTAAGCAATGTATGTGAAAAATCACTTAATTCCAGCAATTTCATCGTTGTTAAAATATCAAAATAATCTTCAAAATATGGCAATACCGCAAGCGACATCATTCCAGTAAGAATCCCGGAAAATACTGAAAACACTATCATCAGCATAATTAAGCCAAAATTTGACTGATTTACCAATCCGTAGCTAAATGACAGCAATGCCTGAAATATTCCCAAAAAGAAGCTCAATTTAATAATATCGCTTCTTCCAACAAGGTCATCCGCCTTATAAACTGCAACAAGTGAAACCGCTATTGTGACAAAAAACCACGATTCCTCCTGAGATAGCATAACCATATTAGAAAATGTCATAATAATCGCATAAGTTTTATTTCCTATAATTGTCGAAATAATCGGAAGCATTGCAAAAGGAAGCAAGTAAATAAGAAACTGATTATTTAAAAATAAAACATAAAATATATTTACAACTATTATTGTAAGCAATGTCGGATAAAATGCATTTGACTCCATAACTTTTTCTTACATTTTTTTAAGAAGAAAAATATATTAAAATTAAAAAGCAATGAAAAATGTTGTTATTAGTCCAACTGCCTTTTTTTAAATTTATCCCCATTTCTTACCAAATTCAGTTTTTTTCCAATTTTAAAAATGCATCTGAATCAATTATTTCACCTTTTTTACAATAATATCCCCTTTATAAATCTTAATTTCCTTATCTCTCAATGACATCATATTGTCTGCAATTTTTCTTTTTTTTGTCGCTTCCTCATTTATGACTAAATTTGGCTTTATAAAATTTTTGAAGAACTTTCATATCTAAATTATCAGCCTTTATATTCTTTCTTCTGATAATTTTTTTGGCAAACTCTCCATTTTATAAATTCCTGTGCTGTAAATTTCAGACATAGTTTCACTTAGATTTACAGAATATTCCACATTTTCTGTTCTTTCCACTATTTCCCTAATATCAGCATTTGTAAATGTATATTTATTATCTTTTATATACTTTGCAATCGTTGCATCATCAGACAAGTTCATATTCCGTATATCCCGTAAAAAAATTTATTAAGAGCAATCACCGTTTCCCTGTTTACATCCTTTATTTTATCATATTCAGGCTGTGTTGTTCTCATTATTTTTTTCCTCAATGCTGTCATCTAAAAATATCTACAAAATACGACATATTTTTTTATATGCCACAATATCAGATTTTGCAATACTTCCAACATTGTAGTTTACATTCAGTCTTGACATTTCTATAATTATTCCAAATATCATAAATGTTATCGCCAAAAATAACGAACCTGAACATAAATCTATTTTTTTGATATAAGATTGGGATTCATCATTTTTTTTATTTCTTTCTTTAACTTCAAAAAGAAATTCCGCCCTAATATATTTACTCTCATTTTCCCTATCCTTTCCTAAAATTTATAATCCTCCCTTTTTTTATTTTTTTATCATATTCAAAAATTTTTACTTCATTCTCTCTAAAATCTCATTTTTACTTCCAACTACTTTTATTCCTTGGAAGAGCAGCCAAAAATTTCTTCCCATACATTTTTTTATTACTCTATTATCAAGAATAATTATATTTCCACTATCCGACTTGCTTCTAATAAGCCTTCCAACTCCCTGCTTAAATTTAATCACAGCCTGCGGGAACTTGATAATCATTAAACGGATTTTTGTCCATTCCTTTTTATATTTTCAATAATCGCCTCTGTCACAGGATCGTTCGGCACCTTAAACGGCAATTTTGTAATAATTACCGATTTCAGCTGATCTCCCTGCACATCGACACCTTCCCAGAAACTGTCTGTCCCAAATAATACTGGGTTTTTAGAGTTTTTAAAAATTTCAATCATTTCATGCCGTGGAAAGTCATTTTGCCTTATAAGCGTATACTCCTTTTTGCGAAAAGCCGTGTTTTTTTAGCCGGCTATACAAAAAATTCAAGGTACTATACGAAGTAAATAATAAAAAGCAATGTCCCCTTCGTACTTTTTTTATCACTTCTTCAACAAATCCTTCCAAATCTCTCATAAATTCAGTATTCGTTGGATCAAGCGCATCTTCTGGAATATAGACCTTCATTTGCTTTTCATAGTCAAATGGCGATTTTACAATTTTTTCATCTATTTTTTTGGGATTTTCCTTCACAAGTCCAACACTTTTTTTATAATAGTCAAATTTATTGTCAACAGCAAGTGTCGCCGAGTAAAAAAATCATTCTATCCAATTTATTAAACAAATTATCATTCAGTTCATCTGAAATATCAAATGGTGTCGCATACAATTTCACATTTGGACGTACTGTCGTAACATTTGCCCAGTAAACATAGCCTTCCTCTTTCCCTTCCAAAAATAAACTCAAACTTTTTATAATATTGTTTCAGCCTTTCATAATATCTTGAAAAATTCAAATAAAAAAATCCATCTTTATCTTCAAGATTATAATTATTCACTTTATTTAGAAATTTATTAATTTTTCATAACCAAATTTCCATAAATTTCCTTAAACTGGCTATTTAATTCCATAGTTTCACGAAATAATTTATTACTTCGCATTTTTTCTTTATCAATTTTTGCTTTGATTTCCCTATTGTCATTATTTTCCGAAAAAAGAAAAGTCAACTTATCAAAAATATCAATTCCCTTATCATAAAAATTTATTCAGCTCTTCAACAACATTTTCCTGCAATTCATCAACTTCCTGTATTCTTCACTCGAAAGACTTTCATTCAAAGTAAGCCAGAAGTTTTACAAAGAGCCCCGCCATTGCTTGATTTTACAACACGCTTATTATAAATATTTCCCATAAGCCGTCCAAAGGAAATTTTTGACGTTTCAAAAGTAAAATAATTTCTAGCAGTATCTTCTATATTATGTGCCTCGTCAAAAACTAAAAATATCATAATTTGGCAAAATTGAATAATTTGTATAAAAATCCCGTCTGATTTCTAATTGCCAAATCAGCAAAAGAACATATGATGGTTTCACAATAAGAAGTGTCGCATCTGAAATATTTTTTTTCTTGCATTAAAAAAATGACATTTTGAATAATATGGGCATTTTACGCCTTTACACATATCAGCTTCACTATTCACTTTTTTTCCCAAATACTGTTTGAAATCTCATATTTTCAGTTCATTCCTGTCACCTGTCTTCGTAACCTTTTTATCCCATTCTATAAGATTTCTTATAATATTTTTTTCCTTTTTTTCATCTTCTGTATCCGTTTCCTTATCAACAACCTCCAAATTATAAAGTTTCCTTTTACAAAGATAATTTCCTCTTCCCTTTACAATCTGATAATTAAAATCTTCATCAATAATTTTTTTCAAAAGTGGAATATCCTTATTAATAAGCTGTTCCTGCAAATTAATCGTATTTGTAGAAACAATTACTTTTAAATTATTTTCAATGGCATAAATCAATGTAGGTAAAAGATAGGCAATCGTTTTTCCAGTTCCAGTCCCAGCCTCCACTATCAACTTCCTGTTCTCGTTCATACTTTTTTCAATAAACTTAGCCATCTCATACTGCTCCCGCCGTACTTCAAACTTTCCAAAATTTTTATGAATAATCCCATTTTCTCCAAAATAATCATCAATATCAATTTTTATAAATTCCCTTAAAGGCACAACCACACAAATATCATCCACATCATTATTTACAATATACGAAGCTCCACCAACTTCTCCATACATACTAGAAATATTCACATCCTCATCAGATGGAATCAGCACTCCAGATGGATGATTATGTATTATAACCTCATTTTTTCTCATCATATTCAGCAACGCAGCAACAGAGCCAGCATTTCCCTCTAGCAATAACCTCAACTTTCAGAAACAACTCCATTCTTATCAGGAATTCCCCTAAAAAATATCTCATTCCCGCCATATCTCTTTATTTCTGACCGCATCCCGCTTGCCGCTTTTTCACTAATAAATTCAGAAATTTTCATTTTTCCTCCTATACTAAAGATTTTTACTATATAAAAAGTTTTTTTTCAACTTTTCTTTACAAAAAATAACCATTGCTTATACAACAATGATTATTTACTTAGAAATTGATTTTCTTATTTTTTATTAATTTCAGGAACTCCCTTTTCCGTCAAATCATGATTTTTTCTATAAAATTCCCATTCATCAACTTCTTTACCATCCTTAAATTTACAAATTCCATATTCACTTCCATCTTTATTCTGTTTTATAATCGACTCGCCACCTTGTTCCACACAATAAACCGAAGCAGGATTAGCCATTCCAATCATTTTTTGTTCAGGAAAATCTTCATTTTGATAGTTGTTATTCTGATTTACATTCCCTGCAGAAACACTTTGCTTCACACTTACTGGCTTTTTCACTTTCCTACTCATATCCTTATTATGTGCCTCCAATGACATTGATAATAGTCCAACCAATAAAATTCCAAATACTTTTTTCATTTTTCCTCCTTATTTTACTTTCATCTTACTTAGTAGATATTATATAATATTTTTTTAATATTTATACATATATTTACCTTAATTCTATATTTTTATTTCATTATTTATCGGAGTTTAAAAAAATTTATCAAAGTGAACTTCAATTATTACTTTTTATCAATTTATAACTAAAAAAACTCTATATCCGAAATCTATTTTGAAAATAAAAAAAACAAATTTTTATTTTTTTCAACCCTAACTAAACAATTACTCAATTTCTTCAAAATAGTTTTTCTGCAATCCATAAGTCGATATTTTCCGATTAACCAAATAAGCAAAAATCACAATTATCACAAAAAATGGCAAATTATTAAATCCAAAAACTTCTCCACCAATAAAAATTGGTGCTAATAAAGTATTTGTCGCACTTCCAAATACACTTATATAACCTGCAGCTGCAACAAATTCAATCGGCAGACCAAAGAAAATCGCTATCACAACACCCAATGAAGCTCCAATTGAAAATAGTGGCGTCACTTCTCCACCTTGAAATCCAGCAGCCAATGTCAATGTTGTCAATAACAATTTTAATATCCAGTCATATCCAAAAATTTGTTTCCCTGAAAAACTGTTTTCAATTAAATTTGTTCCAAGCCCAGTATATCGACCTTCGTGCAATAATAAAAAGTATTATGCTAAGAAAAAAATTCCAATAATAAAAAAATTCGATAATATGGATTTTTTTAATTTTTTTCTGCAGCAAATTTTTTTCAAAAAAACTTTGTAAATAAACAAATAAATTTCCAGCAATTCCAAAAAAATTATTCCTAAAATTGCAAATTTTACAAATGTCATTGGAGTTATTGATAAAGTTGTATTTACAATATGAGTAAACTTTTCCAGTCCTAAAAAAGATGAAGTCCAACTGGCAGTAAATGCTGCAACAATAGCTGGAAGCAAAGCATACAACTGCAAATTTCCCCAATGCTAAAACTTCTAAACCAAAAAATAACGCTGCAATCGGTGTTTGAAACAATCCACCAAAACCTGCCGCCATTCCTGTTACCAAAAAGACTTTAGACTTATCAGGAAAATTTAAAAGTACTTATTAAATCTATGAGAAAGCGTCGCTCCCAGCTGCACAGCAACCCCTTCACGCCCAGCACTTCCTCCAAACAAATGCGTAATCCAAGTCGCAACCGTCACAATCGGAATAAGTCTCAAAGGAATCTCCTTTTCAGTCCCATGCCCAACTTCAAAAATTAGTCCCATCCCTTGCCAGTCTTCCCAGCAAATTTTTTTGATAAATAAAAAAACAATTAAAAGTCCTGCCAAAGCCAAAAAAGGCACAAAATAATACAAATATTCCTTCCGAATATCTCCAATTAAAAGCAATCCTCTTCCAAAAATCGTATCAATTATTCCAACGATAAGACCAATAATAATACCTGCTATTATCAATTTTAAATACAGAAAAATACGAATGTTGATAGCTTTTCTTTTTATATTTTTTTTAACACTTAACTTCTCCTCTCTAAAAATTTATTAACATCAAATTGTTTTATACTAGGTTCCGTTTAAAATTATATTATTTTGCTGACAAGAGAATCTTGATCCTTGCAAAAAAATTTATAACTAGCTCGCTGTTTAAATGAGAAATAGTATAAACCTTTTATCAAATTTTATCATATTCTTTTCAACTATAATAGTTTTATTTTAATTTTTAAATCAAATATTTTAGAGAAATAAAAAAAGCTATTTAATATAACTATTAAAATTATATAAACAGCTTTTTCATATTAGATTTTTCAATAATTAGAATTTTTTTACAAGAACATAAAAATTCTTTTGCTTCAAAAATTTTTTTATTTTTCAAATTTTTAAATACAGTTTTTCTAAACAAATCTATTATTCTTCAATAGAACCGTGACCAGTACTTTTTAATGTACAACTCTTATCTTTTCCATTTTCTGTGTAAATAGCATCGTTTCCTTTCATGTGAATTGAAATATTTCCATCAGAATATTTTTCTCCACTTGCAGCCACTGCAGAATTTAAGTTATAGATGCTTCCGTAACCATCAGCTAATTTTACTTTATCTGTTGAAAGATTTTCTACTGTTATATCTTGGTAACCGTCACAGCTAAATTTTCTTAATAAATTTCCACTTGCAGTTTTATTTGAGTTTCCGCTATTTGAATTTGAATCGCTTGTTAAATTACAGCTTTCATCATTTCCACTTGCTGTAAATACAGCATCATTTCCTTTTATTTGAATAGAAACTCCGTTACCTGAATATAATTCTCCACTAGCAGATCTTGTCAATTTTAAATTGTAAACTTTTCCGCTGTCATCTGTCAATCTAACTTTATTTGTTGAAAGATTTTCCACTGTTACGTTTCTGCTGCTACAGCTAAATTTTCTTGTTAAATTTTTAGAAGTTACTGCTGTTTTTTTTCTAGAAGTTTTTGATACAGCTGAATAGCCAATAGAACCGATAGCCAATACTCCAATTAAAGTTGCTAAAAATCATTTTTTTTGTAGATTTCATAATAATCACTCTCTCTTTTCTTCAATCTTTTTATATTTATTTTTTGAAATTTTTGATCCTTTTCATCTCTCAAATTTCAGTATGAGTATACTACAGATTACTTTGTTTTTAATATTAAATTGATTATAATTTTAATAGTTTTACAATTTATATAAATTGCTTAAATAAGCGATATTTGTTATCTGTGCAACCTTCGCTTAAACTCTTCTTTATAGGATTTATAGGCATATCGTAACATTATGCTTAAAAATAAATAACGGAATCGAAGAAAAATATGCTCCATGTCATCTTTTTGCTTATGATTAATTCTAAAAACTAGAAGAAATATTCCAACAAAAAAATAAAAAAATTCAATATTTTTTTAACCGGTCATTTTTATGCTTATCCCAGACATACGAAAAAAACAAGGCTAATGAGATAAAATGCAACAACAATAGAATTCCACGTCCAATACTCCAAGTCAATTTTTTTATCTCCAAAAATCAAGCAAAAGGAAAAAAAGCCGTAAGACCAGTCAATATCAAAAAAATAAATTTGTTCTCATTCTATAGGAATCTAAAAAAATACGAATAATCCCAAATCAAAGACTAAAATAGATGGAATCGCATAATATCCCATTCCAGTTTCCCATACATTATCAAATTTTTGAAAAAAACTTCTAATATTGAAATAATTGAAATTGTAAAAAAATGACATAAATACAGCTTTTTCACTTTTTTTCATCTTCATTTCATACAAATTTATATTGACAATCGGATATTCCTTTGCAAATTCCTCTTCCATTCCCTTTATTTCAGGAACAGCCGTTTCACATAGCGGACATCTTTTACTCCATCTTCCAGCTCCACTCCACATTTTACACAATACATTTTTCATTTCCCTCTTTATCATTTTTTTAACAATATTTTTCTTAATTTTTTTAAAAAAATAGTTAGTAATTATTTTAGATCTTATCCCTCTTTTTTTCGTAAATAAACAAAAAAATCTCTTTCAATATCATAATTTGCAGTCAAATTTCCAAAAATTTATATAAACTTTTTTTACTATCGCTTATAACTCCCATCTTAATTTTACACCTTTTTGCTTGGTGGTGGCAAAAATCTGAATCCTTTTAAATATTTTTTTCGTACTTTTTCTCAATTTTAAAAAAACTCCCAAATTGGAAAAATCCTGTTGTGTAACCACGTTCTCCATAATAATCAAATATAAATGGGAAAAAAATATCCGCTTTACCAAATATGGAACGGACTTTATAACTATATTTCTCATCGGATTCATTGCTTTATAAATACTTTTTGTAAAAATTCCTTTTTTTGTAATTTTTCAAGGCAAAATAATTATCCAGATAAGTGATAATTTCAGATAGGAATATGCCCCAAGACTGGCATCCACACTTGGAGTTATATTTATAAAAAAATTTCTGTACGTCTTTTCCTCAAAAATTTTCCTCAAATCAACAGGAACTCCAATAACAATCGGATTTTTTGCACTTGAATACCTATCCAGCAAAACTTTAAAATAAACTGCAAGCAGATATTTTTCCAATTGTAGTTTTATGCTTTTTGCTTTCCATTTTCAAATCATCAGTAGAAATCTCGCCAGTCGTAATATGATACTGCCCCTTCTCCAATATTTTTATTGGCAAATGAAATGCAGACTTTATCGTAGTTTCCTTGCTTACCTTCCGCATATATTTTTCATAAAGGTCAACATATTTACTTTCCTTTTGCACCATTTTCCTCATTATCATTTCCAAATATTTCTTCGTTCTTTTTCTAAAAATCTTTTTTTATTTTCTAAAAAAACTCTTATTCTCAAAATTTTTAATTTTACCATTTATTTTTCGGAAAATCAATCATTTTTTTTATCTTTTATCAAATCTTTATCTTTTATTTCAATTTTTGTCTTCATCTTTATTTTTTTCCCTTATTTTCAATAATAATATCTACATTTTTCAAAATTCCTGTTCCTGCTTCTTTTCAGAAAAAAATACTTCTCTTCCAAATATTCTTCAATTAAATCTTGAAAAAAATAGCATCGCACCCTTTCCATCTGTTAAAAAAATGTGCAATTTCTATTGACAATTTATTATTAAAAATAAATAATTCGCAACGGATTATCCTTTTGTATATCCGTACAAGGATAAGTTTTTTTCCTCTTCGATCATAAAATGTGTCTTTTTCTGCTGTAAATAATTCCAAAAAAATCCCTTTTTTTCAATTCAGAATTATAAAACGGATACTTTCTTTCAAGTAAAAACCGCTACATTCCCTCAATACTTTCAAATCAATATTTTCAGAAAAACAATGCCGAAAGCCTGAAACATGTCGTTCTCCCTTCGCTAATTATTGAAGAATACGTTTTTGCAAAGGCATCTAACTCATACCAGATTTTTTTCATTTTTCACTTTTCCCTCCTTCTTATTTTTTTATTGTCATTCATAAATTTACAGTTTCATATTAGATATGTTCGACAGCTTAAGTTTTTTTATTTATAAAAAGTCAAAATCTCTTGCTTCAGGATATTTATTTTATTAAATTTATATAATTATCGAAACAGGTCTATTTTTTTATTAGAAATATTCTTAAAAATTACTAAATATTCTAAAAATTACTTTTTCTAAATATTTTTTTCAATTTTTCATAATTTTTTTCTTTTGCAGTCTTCATATCCAATGTTATAAACTTTCTGTAACTTATCTCTATTTTTTTCTCAATTCTTCCCAAAGTCAGTGGAACTGATGGCTGAATCACAAAAAAATTTCTCCTTTTTCTCTAAATCGTAAATATGATCCAAAGTTGCATTATATCGACTATATCTAGTTTTCATAAGTTCTACAAATCTAGGATATTTTTTTATATCTAATTGCTGAAATTGTTCCCTAATCTACTTTGTTTTTTTACGATAATTCTTATCTCGTGTCAGTACAACGATATTTTTTACATTCCCTTTTTATTGAATAATCCAAAGGATCGGGATCAGAAACTCCTCCATCAAAGTAATTTTTCCATTTAATTTAACAAATCTAGATAAAAAAACGGAGTGAAGCCGATGCCCTTAAAGTATCAATTTCCTTTTATTGCATCTTTAACCACAGGGATATTCTGCCTCTCCAGTTTCACAGTTTGTAATAACTGCTTGAAATTCTGTTTTACTATTTTTAAAAGTCTCATTATCAAACGGATTATATTTTTTTCAGGAATATCATGATATGCGTACTGTTCTTCAAAAAGTCCCCAGTCTTTATCAAATTATAAAAAACTTGCATATTCTCTTTTATTTATATGATCAGCGATTGCATCAAACCCTCTTTTATACTGCTTTGAAACATAGCTTGCACCCAATGCCGCTCCAGCTGACACTCCCAATTAGATTATCTACTTCAATATTTTTTTTCCAGAAAAAAATCTAAAAACTCCTGCTGTAAAGATTCCTCTCATTCCTCCACCTTCCAGAACTAACCCAATTTTTTTATCCATCATTTTCATCCCTTTCAATTTTATTTTTACATTATTATACACCTATTAATTGTATTTTTCTACTTTTTTTAATAAACTTTTTTATAGTCAGTATTTAAATATTTACAAAAAAAAGACTGAGTAGTTCACTCAGTCCCATTCAATCTATTTTTTAATCTCGTTATCATTTTTAGTCAATTCAGAAAACGCTGTCGCAATACTTGCTAAATTTTGCATATTACTTGGTATAATAATCTTTGTAGCTTTTCCATCGGCAACTTTTTCAAACGCTTCCAATCCTCTTAAAGATAAAACTTTTTCATTTGGTGATGCTTCATTTAACAATCTCAATGCTTCCGCTTTTGCCCTTTGAACTGACAAAATAGCTTCTGCTTCCCCTTCAGCCTCTTTTATCTGTTGCTCTTTCTTGGCTTCAGCTCTCAAAATTGCAGCCTGCTTTTCTCCTTCAGCAACCAATATTGCTGCTTCTCTTTTAGCCTGTGCTTCCAAAATATTAGCTCTCTTTTCTCTTTCGGCTTTCATTTCCTTTTCCATCGCAACACGAATATCGGCTGGTGGCAAAATACTCTTTAATTCCACACGATTTACTTTTATTCCCCAAGGATCTGTTGCATCATCTAATTCCTGTCGCATTTTCGTATTAATAATATCTCTTGAAGTCAATGTCTGATCAACTGTCATATCTCCGATAATATTTCTCAAAGTTGTAGCAGTCAAATTTTCAATCGCAGAAAGCGGTCTTTCCACTCCATAAGTATACAATTTTGGATCAGTTATTTGAAAATAAACAACTGTATCAATTTGCATTGTCGCATTGTCTTTTTGTAATAACTGGCTGAGGCGGAAAAATCCACAACTTGTTCCTTTAGCGATACGCTTCTTGCAACTCTGTCGAAAAATGGATTCAGAAAACTAAGTCCTGAACTTAAAGATCTATCGTATTTTCCCAATTTTTCTACAATAAGCACACGTGATTCAGGCACGATTTTTATTGATTTTAAAATATAAATTAATGCAATTACAATAAGAATTACTACTATTGGCAAAGCCCACATAATTCTACCTCCTATTTTTTTTATTTTTTTATAGTTACTTATTCTTTTCTAAAATAATTTTTATTCCTCTAAATCCTTTAATTTTTTTACAACTTCTCCACTTGACAGCATTTCCTCGCTTACTCCAGTCCAAATGGATCCTTTAAATTTCACTTCATATTCCTTTTCAGCTTTTCTAGCGTCAACTACTCTTTCAACTTTTACATCCATTCCCTTCATACTTGAATCAAAATTCGTTTTCCTCTGTAATTCAATATATTTTCTCAAAACTGGACGTGTAAAAAAATCAAGAAAAATTATTGAAAGCACAGCAAATATTAAAAATTGAATCAGTGAATCTCCAATAAAATTTGAAAGAAACATTACAATCAAAGCTGAAAGTGCAAACCAGATTGTCACAAGCCCTGGAATAATTATTTCCAGAATTGCCATTATTCCTGACAAAAATTGCCCAAAAACAACGCTCCCATTTTAAATTCCTCCCATTTTTATTTTTTTAATTATAAAATTTTAAAGTCCTGAAAATCCAACACCAATATTAATCAATTTTTTTCCTTTTTCCATCTGTACTGCTACAAGCAGTAATATCAAATAAAAATCATCATCTATAATAAATATTTTTTTCATAAATTTTACCTCCAATCTTTAAAAAAAGTACATTCCAACTCCACCTGTGTATTCCACCAGTTCCAATTCCTATTCCTGCAGATAAACACGAACTTAAGGCTAAATGCCCATCAAAAACTAATATTAACAACTTTCTTCATATTTCCTCCTTTAAACTTTTTTTATTTTTTTTAAATGAAATTTAGTATTATATTTTTATACATAATTTTAATTTTTTTGCAACTTTTTTTATGATAATTTTTCATAAAAAAAATTTTATAAATTTTTAAAAACAAGATGACATCAATAATATATGCTCCTGTCTAGAACACAATTATCTTTATGATACAATTTATTGATTCTGTCAAATTTAGCAATTTTATTTTCTAAAGTTCTTCTTTTGATTCTCATTTTTCCTTTTGTCCATAGCTTCGGGTTTTGCCCTATTAACAAAAATTTTTCGTTAGACAACTTATCTAAAAGCTTTTGTCCAAATCCTTTTTGTGCTTTTTCAATACTTTTTTTCTAGTTTTTCAATTTCTTTATCTAAATCAATTAAATCAACAAGTGGAACATAAATTTCAGTTGTGTCAACTAATCTAAATCCTACTAATTTTTGGAATTTGGGCATCAAATTTATATTTTTTTCAACATTTGCTAATTTATCTAATATTTTAGCATTATGTTTTGTAAAAATATTTCTTTTTGCATTTCTCATCATTTACTGATTTTTGAAGATTACTTCGATTTTTCTTCGCTGGTGAAACATTTGCTTCCCCTCTAATATTTCTAATCGCATTAACGATTTCTTTCAAGTAATCAAATTCTTTTTCAGCTGCCAAATCAACATATTTTTTTGTTTTCTGTTGGGAATTCTGATAACATAATTGTTTCTTCGTCTAATCCTAATTTTTTTGCCAAATTTCTTCAGTTATAAACGGCATAAATGGATGAAGCATTCTCAATCCTTTATCAAGAACTGTTTTTCAATACATATTGTGCCACAGTTTTATCTGAACCTTCTTGTCCATAAACTCTAGTTTTTCGCAATTTCAACATACCAGTCACAGAAATTTCCTCTGAAAAAAATTCATAAGCAACTTTTGCTGCTGAATCAATTCATATTTATCCATATATTCGTTAATTTGTCTTGAAGCTGTTTGCAATTTAGATAAAATCCATCTATCTTCTAGCTTAAATTCCTTCTCGTCAATAACTGCATTTTTATCAAAGTCTTCCAAATTAGATAAAACGAATCTTGAAGCATTCCAAACTTTGTTTGCAAACGTAGATCCCATTTCTAATAATTTTTCAGAAAAATGAATATCTTGTCCTTGCAGTATTATACAGAAACTGAATCTTATCGCATCTGCTCCATATTTTGCAATTAAATCCAATGGATCAGGTGAATTTCCTAATGATTTCGACATTTTTCTACCTAATTCATCTCTAATGATTCCGTGCAAATATACATAACTAAATGGAATTTCATCATTAATGTACAAACTCATCATAACCATTCTCGCTACCCAGAAGAATAGAATATCTGCTCCTGTTACTAACGCATTTGTTGGGAAGAATTTTTCCAAATCTGGAGTTTTGTCAGGCCAACCTAATGTTGAAAATGGCCACAATGCTGATGAAAACCAAGTATCTAGCACATCTGTTTCTTCTCTTAATGAAACTTCTTTTCCAAATTTTTCTTTCGCTTGAGCTTTTGCCTCTTCCATATTTCTAGCAACGAATACTGTTCCATCTTCAGCATAGTATGCAGGAATTCTGTGTCCCCACCAAATTTGTCTAGAAATAGTCCAGTCTCTTATATTTTCAAGCCAGTTGTAATAAACTTTTTCCCATCTTTTTTTGGAGTAATTTGAATTTGTCCATTTTTACAACTTCCAATGCTCTTTTTCGCAAGTGGTTCCATTTTTACAAACCATTGAGTTGAAACTCTTGGCTCAATAATAGAATCACATCTGTAACAATGTCCCACAGCATGATTGTGTTCTTTTGTCCCAACTAATAATCCTTCAGCTTCTAAATCAGCCAAAATCGCTTTTCTAGCCGCAAATCTTTCTAATCCTTCGTATTTTCCACCATTTGAATTTACGTGCGCATCTTCAGTAAAAAAATGTTTATAAATTCAAGTCCAGTTCTTTTTGCTACTTCAAAAGTCGTTAGGATCGTGTGAAGGTGTCATTTTTTTACTACCCCTGTACCGAATTCCATATCTACATACTCATCTGCAACAACTGGAATTTCTCTATTCATCAACGGTAAAATAACTTTTTTTACCAATTAAATGTTTGTATCTGTCATCATTTGGATTTACTGCAACCCCTGTATCTCCTAACATTGTTTCAGGTCTTGTTGTCGCAATAATTACATAATCATCAGTATCTTTTTATTCTATATTTGATTTCCCAAATTTTTCCCTTTTTTTATCAATGTGATTAACTTCATCATCAGCCAAAGCTGTTTTTATCGTGAGGACACCAGTTTACAATGTACTCTCCTCTATAAATTAAACCATCATTATACAATTTTATGAAAACTTCTTTTACAGCTCTTGAAAGCCCTTCATCCATCGTAAATCTTTCTCTATCCCAGTCAAGCGAAACTCCTAATTTTCTCAACTGTTTAGTGATTAATCCACCATGTTTTTTTCTTTCCATTCCCAAGTTCTTCTCAAAAAAATTCATCGTATCAATTTCTTCTTTTTGAAGTTCCTTCTTCTTTTAACATTCTCTCAACTTTATTTTGAGTCGCAATCCCAGCATGATCCATCCCAGGAATCCAAAGTGTTTCAAACCCACTCATTCTTTTATATCTAATAATTGCATCTTGAATCGCATTATTCAACATATGTCCCCATATGCAAAAATCCAGTTACATTTGGTGGCGGAATAGCAATCGAATATCCTGGTTTTTCGCTATTATGCTGTGCGTTAAAAATATCCTTTTTCTTCCCAAATTTTTGTACCATTTGTCTTCTATTTCTGTTGGTGAATATGTTTTACTTAATTCATTTGACATTTTATTTATATCCTCCTGTTTAAATTTCTAAATTTTTAAAAATTTTTAGATATTTTTTTATTTATATTTTTTTACAAATTATATACATATTTTTATCACAAACCTGACTTTTTTTCTACTATTACATTTTTTTAAAAACTATTCAATAATTTTCATTCCTCTTTCCCGCAATTCTCCAGCATATTTACGGGCAGTTTCATAATCCGTTATAATTACAAGCTGATTTCCACTTTGAATTGGAGTATCTCCACGTGCAATAGTATCTTTTCCAGACTTACGCACACTTACAATTAATAAATTTTCTGGTAATTTAAGATCCTTTACTAATTTATTGTCAAATTCAGAATTTGCTCCTACTGGAATTAAAAGTGTTACAATCTTATCCTTTACATCTGGTCTTACACCAATTCCAAATTTTTTATTTTTCCACCATTTTTCCAATATTTCCAATCTTTTGACATGTTTTTGGATTTTTTCATTTTCTTCGTTTTCTTCCAAAATCTGCTTTTGAAACATATTCAAATAAAGCCTTTCATAAATTGGCTCCATTTTTAATAGTTCTGTAAAAAATGTAAGTTATTGTACAAACAACTATTAACATATACAAATATGAAAAAAAGTTGCCCTGTCATTTCCAAAAATCAATGTAATTCCAGTAATTGGAGCTCTAACAACTGCCGTAAAAATAAGCAGCCATTCCAAAGCAGCATAAAAATGCACAATTATTTCATTTGGAATTGAAAAATAATGATTTAACACTTCGCCATAGACTTTTCCAGTCAAAGCCCCTATTACAAGCATTGGAAGAAAAAAATTCCTCCTGGAGCGCTCGTTGCATAGCAAAGCATTGTGTAAAAGAATTTTAATATTAAAATTACAATAATTGTTTTTAACATCACATTTTTCCCAAACATTTCCTCAATAAGCTCATGTCCACCGCCTGTAATATCACTGAAAAATACAGCTACAATATACGCTATTACCATAAATATTGACATTTTCACATAATTATTCAAATTTATTTTTCCTATAATATTTTTTTGAATAAGCAGTAAAAAATAGCTGAATGCTCTTCCAGTAATTGTAATTACAATGCAAAAAACAACTGTTACAAGTGCAATTACGTAATATGGAATATCTTTTGGCAATATGAAATTGTATTGAAAAGACGTATGTGAACCTAAAATCATTCTAGAAACAAAGTTAGAGGTACCGCTTGCCACCATAACGCAAATTAACAGCAGCGGAGAAAAGAATTTATGGATTTCCTCAAGTGAAAATATAACTCCCGCAAGTGGAGCATTAAATGTCGAAGAAATACCAGCGCTTGCCCCACAAGTTACAAGATATTTTTCCTCCACTTCTGAACGCCTTGTAAGCTTCTTTATTCCAGATCCAACTAAAGCGCCCAAATGTACCGAAGGCCCTTCACGTCCCATTGACATTCCAGCCCCAATCGCCAATATTCCCCCCACAAATTTTGTAATTAACTCTCCAAGCCATTTAAACTTTACTTTTTTCGTAAGCAGCCCGCTAACTTGCGGAATCCCACTTCCACTAATTAACGGATATTTAGAAAGCATAAACTGTATAGCCAGTCCCAATAATATAAAAAAACTGTTATTCCGATAATTATTTTTAGAAAATCCCAAATTTGTAGTGAAAAAAACTCTCTAAAAAAATTGTCATTTTTTTTAATATTAACGTATAACTTCAACGATAATCCCAGAAAAAAATCCCCACAACAAAGCACAGGAATATCAGCACTACATTATTTCTTCGTGATTTCAATGAATTTATATCCCTTAATTCATGTAAAATATCCTTTGCCAATTTATTTTTCTCCTTTCCAACAAAATTTTTTTAATACTTTTCCAAAAATCTAAAAAAATTTTTAATAAAAAAATACTTTTTCCATATTAAAAATAATGTATTTTTCCCAGACTTATCAATCAAAAAAATCCTGAAATTTCCATTTCACAAGACAACTTTTCCATAATTTCATAAAAATCCTTCAGGTGTCTGATTATAAAGCCCCGTTGAAATAATATCACCAAAAAGGCATTTTTCTGTAATTACTCCAACTTGCTTTATTTTTGAGATGGAAAACCTGTTTTGGGGCTTATTATATGCCCATATTTTTCATTATCTATAATAAGATATGTATTTTTTTCTGATTGGAAGTCGAATAACTCATATTTTTTTTATTTTTATTTCAAACAAGTCATTATCTCCATTTCCAGAATATTCATATTTCGTTAATCTAACAGGCATTCCATTTACATTTCTCAATACCTCTTTTTTTCATCTTCAGGATTTTCAGCGATAATTCCCCATTCATCAATAGCAATAATACTGCTCCCACCAGCATTTACAATTGCGTCCTTTATCCCAATTTTTTTCATTTCCTCAACCATTTTTTTCAATTGCATAAGCCTTTATAAATGAGCCAGTTATAATTTCCTGATTTTTTTCCCAATTTTTACACGATTTCTCTTTTTGTCAATAATAATTTTCTTATAATCCACAAGTCTTTTTACTTTTTTTATTTTTTTCAAAACATGGCAAAACAGGGATTTTGTTTATAAAATCCCCAAAGTCTTATGAGAGGCATTATTGTAATATCGTATTCTCCACCAATAATTTTTTTGACAAATGAATAATTTTTTTCTTAAAATCTCAACAGTTTCAATATCAACTTTTTACAAAAATGCCCGCTATTTTTATTAATTTTATCAATATATGAATTTTTCTGAGTAGGAATTATACCTTTTATTCACATCTTCCAAAATTCCAAACAAATCATCAAAAACTGAATCATCATAAATTTCAGGTATTTTTTTATTTTTTTATATCTGAATGAAATAAAAAAACGCACTTGAACCTTATACATCATATTTTTTTACCTATTTTTTTCAACTAACCTATTTTGCCTTTTTGTTATATTATTTTTTTCCCTTCTGATTTCTGTGGATCAAGTTTAAATTGATCTTCAACATTTTTATTTGAATCAATTCTTAGTTGATCCTTTTCCTTTTGTTCCGATTTTTCAGGATTTTTAGATTTATTATTTTCTGCTTCACTTGATGTATTTGGTGAGGTATTATTCACTGTTTTATTTGGTTGTGGTTGAGGAACAGATTTTACTTCTGCCATTGGTTCTTTATTCTCAGGATTTACCTTATTTGGGTTATTTTTTGCTGATGATGTAGCTTTTTCACTAACTTTTCCTTCTTTAGAAACTCCACCTTTAGAAGATGTTGCCTTTTCACTAGCCTTTCCTTCTACCGTAGTTTTTCCCCTATTGTTATCTACAAATTGTCGATAATTTCCAAAAGCAACCAATGAAACTGCTCCTAGAAATAACATTATCTTTTTTTTACTATTCAATTTCTTTCTCCTTATTCTATATTATTTTCTTTTATTTTTTTGTTTTTCAATGCCTATCAAAACTTCAGCCATATAACAAGCTACACTTATTACACGATCAGGGAACTTCCTTTAATTTTAAAGGTTTTTACATCTTGGCTTTGCAAAAATATTTTCATATTGAATTGATACATTATTTTTTTAAAAAAATATTATTTTTTTCTATTTGTAAATTTTTTTGAATATTCCCTTGGAAAAAAATGGAGTTGTTAAAAATAATAACTGTTATATTTGATTTTTCATCATAATAATGATTTCCATATACCATTCCATCATTTCCAGAATTTGCCTCAAAATTTAGTTTTTAAATTTTGTTTACGCAATTCCTTTGCTAAAAAAATTCCTTATTATTATAATCTAAAAATCTCTATTTTTTTCCTGATTTTTCTTCTTCTAACTTGTATATCAGCATATTTAATTGACTTATAGGTTGATTTAATTTATTATCTTTGAAATATTCTTTCCAATATTCCTGTTCATTATCAGGTATTTCAGGAAGATATAAAAGATTTATATAATTATTTTTTTATCTAATTTATACTCTTTTTCCATTAATTGTTTCAAAAGTTCCATTTTTTTGTATATCTAAATGTATTTATTATTTTTATTTTTTTATCATCTATTTCCTTCCAAATCAGCAACATTGCATACTTTTTGCATAACTGGATTTTTAATAAAAAAATCTCATTCCATTTTTCTACCGTCCATTTTCTTTGGGTAAAAAAACGCTTTTAACAGGCTATTCTTTTGTACTATTGATATTCCTCTTAATTGTTTTTTTATATATTTTATTTCTTTTTTTATGTTTTTTTCAAGTATAGCACTTATATTATTCTTTTTTATTTATTCTCGAAATGATTTTATTATTTTATTATTTTTCATCGTAAAGAAGAAGTTTTTTTGAGGTTCTTCGTTAATATTCAACAATACTTTTTATTTTTTTAGTTCCGTATTCAAATATTTTTGATCTATCCATTTCAAAAATCAAAATTAGGAACTAAAATATCGTTTAATTCATCTCTAGTAATTCCTTCTCTTTCAGCAATTATTTCCAATGCCTCATCAGCCGCAACTCTTATTCTCTTATCTTTATAATTTAAGCTAAATCCATTTAAAAAGTATACCTATTTCCTTAACTTTCCTTTCGCAAAAGTCAAAACTCTTATTCCATAAGCAGCAAGTGCAATTTTATTATATTCGCTTACAAGCATGTCAACTACACCTATCATTTCAGAAATTTGCTCTAAACTTGCTGTTCTTATCAACAGTACAAAAAAATATTTTTTTATATTTCGGATTAAATTTATGCACCTTCCATCTTTCAAATATTTTTTTCAATAAATTTTCTCAAATCTTCTATTTGAGAAATCTCTTCAATTTTATTACATATTTCTATACTTTTTATATCATTTGACAATATATATTCTGAAATGTAATATTTAATTAACTTAGACGGTACTCTTTGACTATTATCTTTCATTCGTACCGAATTATAATCAACTTCTGTATTAAATACCGCATTTTTCCTCATGTTTTTTTCAAGGCACAAGCTATCTGCATATTTAATAATATCCTTTGAATCTATTAAATTTTCTATTCCCTCTTGTGCCTTTACATTATTCCAATGTTTTCATTAATTTTTTTGGGCAATATATCCAATGGCATTATCTTGCTCTTTTTGCAATTTCCTCCACTTTACATCTAACTTTTTCTTTATCCATTTGATTTTTTTAAAAATTTCTTCAATCTCATTTTTCCGCATGTCTTTCTGATTTTACCAATAATTCAGCTAACTTTACATAATCAAATCAATATCCTTTGAATATAAAAATTTTTTTATAATTGTCAACACTTTCATTTGATATTTCGTCATTTTCAAAACTTTCATACAATTCTTTTTCATGCTTATGCAAAAATTTAATCCAAATTCTATTATTTTCATCATTATTCTTTATTTTTCTTCATATATTCAAAATATTTTTTTCATTTATAAAAGCTAATTGGAAAATCATAACTCCATAATTCATCCATTATAAGTCCCTAAATCATCTATTCCATAAAGTATACTATATTTTTGTAAAAAGATCTTTAAATAAATTTACTTTTTTTATACAATTTGTCAAAAATTGAAAAAAACTTTTTTTATACATATTTGAATATTTAAAAAGTGAAAGTATTATTTTATCTTTTTCTAAAAATAACTGCTGATTTATTTCCCAAACAATCTATATGAATATTCCCCAATTAATTTCATCTTCCTTCAAAAATCTAAATTTCTAAACTCTGCTATTTGCCATTTCCAGGATTTCATTTTAAATATTTCCTTTAAACTTTCAATTAATATTTTTTTCAGATTTTTTTAGAAATCTATTTTTTTCATCTTCATCAATCAAATTCTCTCTATGAGGAAATGCAACAAAAACGAATATTCCCATTTATTTTCATCTAAATTATAATCTAAAAATTTTTTTATATTTTTTTCAAATCTTCTCTTATTGTATCTCGAAACAAATTATACATTATTTCAGAATGTTCAAAAATTCTCAAAAAAATAGTATTAATCCCATAATTTACAAGAAGATAAATTTTCTGCCCTTGAGAAAAAAATCATATTTTTTTGAAATTCTTAATTATTTTTTTCAAATAATTTATTACAATAATGATAATTATTAATTGTGAAGAAAAACTCTATATTTGAAAACATAATAAGTAATTTTATTCCTTCATTAACAATTTTTGAAATTTGTTGATTTTTCAATTATAATTTCAAAAAAATTTCTTTTCAAATATTTTTCTTGTTTTTTTAATATCTAATTTTTTTCCATACTTTGAAAAATATTTTTTTAAAAATTTCCAGCGTCTAAATATCTCTCAAACATTATAGTTATTCCATTTTTCATTAATTTTTATTCCAAATATAGTTTACAAAAATATTATCCAATACTTTTATTTCATTTTCACTTTTCTCTTCTCCCCTATTTACCACTTCAATATTTTTTTAACAACTATTAAAATTCCCAATTTCATCAAAAAAATTATTTGAATATAACTTATAATTTTTTTAATATATTCATCTGTTAAATCTTCAAAAATATTTAAAAAAATATTTACAATTATTCCAAAAAAACATTCTTTATTTTTTTATTTCAAAATTATTTTTCAAAATCCTTTTTTTACAAATTCATAAGAAAAAAACCCTAAAAATTTTATATATTTTATATTTTAATGGAAAATTTATAAACTGATAACTAATTCATCAGGAAAAATTTTCATACATATATTTAAAATATTTAATTAATAATTTCCCTGCGCTACCTTCTAAAAAAATTCATCCTTTTTCCATAGATTCATCCATTTCAAGACTACTAATATATTTTTAAATTTTCCCTTATGAATATTTACAACTTTCTCTATTGACCCACTCAAAAGATATCAGAATCCCATTACGTATATGTTCCATTTTTAGCTGATTCTGTAAGATTCTTTATCATTTTATCTTCTGTCATTTTAATATGCCTCCATTTTACTAAGCTCTTCGAGCAGTTCCTGCCCTGTCTTTTTATTTTTTTCTAATATTCCAACATCGATTTTTTTCGACATCTCTTATATTCAGTACCACATTGTAATCTCTATCAATCTAAATGAATTATATCATAAGACGTATCCCTTTTTTTCAATTTTTTTACAAAAAAATCAATTCATCTTCAATTATAGAAATCCTACGACTTCTTGCTATCTTTTATTAAACTCCGTATTTTTCCTAGATAAAAAAATATAATAATCTACTTGACAATCTTCAGTTTAGTATATCACATAATTCTTTAAAAAAATCACTATGGCTGTAAAATAAAAATTACTCTAAAATTATATTTACAATAATAAGCAATAGCAGGAAATTCCCCTTGCTAAATAATATTTATTCAATTACTGAAATTAATAAATTACTCTAAATCCAAGTCCACCTCTTATATTTTCACCCTTTGTATCATAACCTGCATTTACAGTTATACCAAGTCTTGTGTTTTCAATTCCAAGGTTCAAGTCAACTTTTCCGTTTCCACGTCTGTCATCCTTTTCACCTCTTATACTAAACCAGTCAGCTGTTGTATGACGAACTCTTGCTTTATTGTTTACATCTCCAACTTTTCCAAGTTCATTTTCATAAGCAAGCCCTAATTTTGCAGTGAAAGTTGTTCTTACTGCTATTGGTTTTTTATATTTAAATTCTACTCCAACTTCAGGTTTTATAGAATAATAATCATTTGACTTAATTTCAAGACGTACTTGCCCAGTATCTTCCTTTATTCCGCTAAATCTTCCATATTCCATTTTTAGACTTCCATAAGGTGAAATAGTTGTTCTTTCACTTGTTCTAATATTTTTTCTAATTTCATTTCTAAGTCCAAGTCCATACGAACGGAACTGAGATTTTGCTTCAAATATATCATCAACAACAAGGAATTTTCTACTCACATCACCTGTTCCAAAAAATCCTTCTGCTGCAACAGTCCAATTCAATTTATTATCGTGATCTTTTCCAAGCGGCATTGATTTATAAGCACCTGCTTTTACAATATTTTGTTCTTCTTTTGAACCTCCAATATCACTAAAGTCAAATTTATTCTTAACTGCTCCCAAATACCATCCTGACGATTCTCCCAATTTTACAGTTTCATTTTCATTTAAATATACAAATCCATAAGCCTTATTTTTATAATCAATGATTCCCGCTGTATCTGTCTTATAGTTGCCCTTCATTCCAAATATTTTTTTATCTTATTTGAATCTTTAGATTTTTGTATCCCATTCATTTCTCAAATATCCAAATTCCTTATTTAACAAATTACCAGTTTCAAAAAAATTCTTTGCTGAACATTTGCATATTGATGTCCCATCATTTCATCATAAGATTGAGCCAACAAAGCTTCTTCATTATTTCCTATAGAATTTAATTTGTTAAATATCAATTTTTCCCTTGAATCTAAAGCATTTACGCCATATCTTTGCTCTAATCCATCGGCAAAGTTAAATTCATTTGCCGTTCTTTTTACAAAGGCTGTATAAGGAATCTTTGTCATAAGAACACGTGTAATTTGTTGTGTCTTAGGATTTACTTCAGGCGTTGCCATCCAAGTTAATGAAGCAGAGTACGGAGTAAAGTTAAATATTCCAGCATTTATTTGATTAAGGAATGGCTGTAATATTTGTTTTCCTATTATTATATTCTTTTCATTTGTAAGTACAGAAAATTCTGTTCCTATTAAAAGATCGCTGTTTATATTAATATCAGTTGCTCCATCCAAATTAATCGGTTTCGTTCTTCCAAGTGTGTCTACATATACTCCAAAATTTGACAATGCGTAATTTACATTTGGAGTTGTGTAGTCTATTAATTGAACTTGATTATCATTTAACAATACACCATTTCTTTGGATAGCCAGTTTTCCATTAGGTAATTGTACGATTCCTGCTCCGCCGATAGTTTTACTTGGATCTTTTGGTGCGTAATAATCTTGTGCTCCATTTGCTGAAAGTAATTTTTCCAGTACCTGAATTTATTGCAGGTAATACATTTGCAGGTGTTGCATCATCTCCTATCGGAAGATCATTTCCATTTACACCTTTTGAATATCCATCATAACGTACACCATAAGATCTTAATCCTTTAATATTAATATTTCCATAATTTTTAATTATAGATTTATTTCTTTCTGTACCTTTTATCAGTACACTATAACTACTATCTGCATCAAGATCTATTGTTCCATAATTTTTCCAATGTACTTCCATTTTAATATGGCAACTCCGACAAGTCCTTGAACATTTTTCATTACCTGAATATGAACCAACTGTTTTTTTATAGTTCCTCTATTTACAAATTTTTGTACCATTATTTTGCAAATACTCCCATCATTGTTTGAATCTTTTCAGATGGATTTGCAGAAGATGCATCAAGATAGATATTTCCTGTATTTTCAAGAGTTGTTCCACTCTTATCCCCATACATTCCAATACCTAAATTTTCCGAAATATAAATATCTCCACTATTTATCGCAGAAGCCCCATCAATAGCTGCCATTCCAATTCCATAAATAATATTATCTGGATCAGACTTATCAGTTTTTCCAATTTTTATTTTTCCTTTATTTATGGCACTTGATGCTCCAGTAACTAAAATTCCTTGATTTCCAATTCCCTGTTTCAAATCAATTATCCCTTCATTTACAATATCTGCACCATCTTTTCCATAAATTGCTATAATTCCATTATTTGTTCCAGATGTAATAGCTGCTCTATTTGTAACTTTTGCCTTTCCTTCTGTATAAATAAATGTTGATTCTTTTCCTAATGCCACATTTGATGAAGCAGAATTTGAATAAACATTTGTTCTATTTAACCCAGGATTTGCCAAAATTACCCCGTAAGATTTATCTCCTACATTAAAGTTTGAAGTAGTGTCACTAATTGTCACTCCACTTGAACCATAAATTCCAACAGGCTCACTATTTAGATCTGTAGCTACATGATCCGCAACATTAATTTTTCCTCCAACATTAGCAGTTCCACCTTTTTTGTAAATTCCAATAGCCTTATCTTCAACATTAATCACAGAACTTCCTGTAGTTTCTACATTTCCATTTTCACTAAGCGAATAAATTCCAAACGAAGCTTCTCCAACATTAATCGTTCCACTATTTTTAACATTAATTCTAGAACCATTTTGTGCATAAATTCCAACTGTAGAATCATTTTTTACAGAAGTTGTAGTTTTATCCACATTAATTATTCCCGTATTTTCAAATGTTTGATCCATTGTTCCTTCTAAATATGCTGCAATCGAACGTTTTCCAGTAATATCTATATTTCCATTATTTACAATTTTCTTTGCAGCTGTTGATTTATTTTGTGAGAAAAATTCCAATTGAATCATCACTGTTAAATTCCATATTTGCATTATTTGTAACACTTGAATTTCTTGCAACAATTCCTTTAGCCTTATCAGAAGTTCCGATTATTTTCTTACCAGTTACCGTTGCATCTGAATCATCCGCATAAATTCCAGTTGATCCATTATTCAAAGTTATATTATTCCATCCACTAAATTTAGAAGTTCCAGTCATATAAATACCTGTTCCTTTTGTAGATACAATAATATCATTTTTATTCATATTTGCTTCACTGTCAACAATAAACAACATTGGCTCTGAAGACGTTGTCAACGTTCCAGTTTTATTATAATTTAAAGTCGCACCATTTTCCAAATACGCCAAACTTCCATTATTTGAAAAATCATAATCTCCACCATTTACATTTAACGTAGAATCATTTCCATACAACGCAAACCCTTTATTTCCAATTGTTATATCTCCAGTCGTATTCAAAATTGTCTTATGTTTTACAAATATTCCGACAGAAGTCGATTCTGCTTTCCCAGTAACACTATTTAAAATAGAATCTCCAACTGTAATATTACCCGTATTCGTAACCGTAGAAATTGTTGTATCTTTAGTCAAAGAATCTGGAGCAACATAAATTCCAGCAGATCCATCTCCCAATGTAATTTCTCCATTATTCTCAACATCAATCGCTTTATAATCATTACTTGCTGAATTTGTCGCATAAATTCCAACTGATTGTTTGTCACCTTCTATTTTTCCATCATTTTCAACTTTGTCAAATCCTACAGAATAAATAGCCGCTGATTCTTTTCCAATTGTAATTTTAGAACCTGCTATTGTTTTTATTTTACCTACATTTTTAGTTCCTGGCGATGCAGCACTATAAGTCAATGTACCCTTGTTATAAATTCCATAAATTCCAGTAGATTTATCCCCTACAATAATTTCTTCATTATTAATTCCTCTTGATGAATCAAGGTACATAGCAGTACTTGTTGTCGCATTTGATAAATCAATTATTCCATTATTTATAGCTTCATAATCTCTCGCACCTGCCCAAGTAACATGACTTGGATATGGCTCTTTCTTACCATCTGCCATAAGTCCTATAATATTTTTAGAATTTGATTTTGCTTCAATTGTAATTCCTGAATCTACAATTGCTTCTCCATTTATAACATGTGATACTATATTTCCAGTATCAACTGCATTAATTCCTGTTAAATCATTTTCAATTCTTGAACTTCCTTCAGTAATTCTTGTTCTTTCTACAGAATTTCCATTAGTAATTAATGTTCCACCTTTATCAGTTATAATTGCACCTTTTTGTCCATAAATTCCAACTCCAGCACCAGTAAATGTAATTGTTGAATATTTATTAAAAACAGCATTTCGATTTAGTTGTAACTATTGCTCCAACTCCATTTTTTCCATTTAAACTAATATTAGCTCCACCTGTTGTAGTTCCATCTCCGATTTCTACTGTTGATGGTTTTGTTGCTCCAGTTCCACCATTTCCAATATAAATACCAGTTCCTGCTGTAGTTCCATCTCCGATATTCATAGTTCCAGTATAAATTATATTACTACCATTTTCAGCAAATAATCCAACCCCATCTTTTCCAGTTGTTATACTAGTTGCTATTGTTTTTGGAGTCGTAGAACTTCCTTGAGCATCAGCATAAATTCCAATTGCATAAAATTTACTTTTATCCGGCAATTCAGCAGAATCTCCAACTTTTATGTTTTTATTATAAGCAGAAATATCAGCATCATTTTTCATCAAAAGTCCAATTATTCCATTTCCATTAAATCCACTAGCAGCATTAGTAGTATAATCTAATTCAGAACTATTGGCATCCAATGTTCCTCCATCAAGATAAACTCCAACTCCATATCCTTTTATTTTTACCAATATTTCCACCATACAACTCTCCAGTCGGCTCACTAGAAATACCTTTTACATAATAAGCAACTTGATTTTGAGATGCACTATTCAAATCAATTTCTCCAGTTGAAGTATTGGCTTTTGCTTTATTCGATAAATATACTGCTACTGAAGAAGTGGCTTTATTAGCTAAATTTATTTTTCCTACCGATTGTACATCGGATTTTGGAGTATAAATTCCAACTGTACTTTCATTGTTTAATTCTATAGTTCCTGTATTTTTTTTACAACCGAGATCTGCTACATCATTCATATTACTTGTAAATATTCCTGTTGATTTTTTTAGAATCAATTTTAATACTTCCTTCATTTGTCAAATTAATAGTTTCTCCAGCTTTACTTGTCAATCCAAACATTCCAACTGACTTATTAGAATTTTTTTAATAATTTTATAGTTCCTTTATTTTTTTAGCTACTGCACTATCTTTTGCAAATATTCCTGTTGATTTTTTTCCCAGATAATTTAATATCTTTTTCATTTGTTACTTTACTTCCACTATCTACGCCATACATTCCAATTACAGCTTCTGCTTCACCATCAATTAACTTATTATTAACAATTTCAGCTTCTGCAGACGCAAGCATTCCAGTACCTTTTTTTACCTTTTTACCTTTATTATTCCATCATTTATACCTTTTTGTAGCATTACCAGCTGAATCTTTTTCCTGTAACATACATTCCAATAGATTTACTATCAGTTCCACCAGTTATAGCTTTTAATTGTTATTACTCCGGTTGAAGTATTAGTTATTTCAGAACCATTTATCCCTGTACATTCCTGTACTTTCTTTTTTTATCTAATCTTATTTTTGGCATTATTCTTTGCAATTGCAAAATCAGCAAGCATTCCTACTGAATTTTTCTGAATTCACTTCGATATTCTTCTTATTTTCTGCTGTTAAATTTGACTTATCAGTTGTTGAATTTTTTTCCATATATTCCAACTGATTCTTTCATATTAACTTTTATCTGATTCTTATTAGTTATTGTCAATTTACCAGTTCCACCAGCTTCAAGTTCTCCATAAATTCCAGCACTTTTATTTTTCTCCTGATGTTTCTTTTTAAAGTAATAATCCCTTCATTTTTTTATTGTGTAATTAGTCGTGTTAGTTTTTTTGAATATTTACCATAAATCCCGGCTGAAGCTCCTTTTTTTCACAGTAATTTTTTTCCTTTAGTTTCATTTAAAGCACTACTATCTTCAAGATAAATTCCAGCTGAACTTTTCTCTTCTATAGTTATTTTATTTTTATTAGTTACCTCAGAACCTGACTTACCATAAATCCCGGCTGAAGCTCCTTTTTTTCATAGTAATAATTCCACTATTTTCAACTTTACTTTTTCAGCAGAAATCCCTATTGATTCTTTTTGAATCAGCAATAATTTTTACCATCTTCTGTATTTACAACTAACAGTTTATCTTTATCGTTTGTATTGTCATTTACTGCAAAAAAATTCCAACTGATTGTTTACTTCCATTATTAATTTTTTTATTAATTTTTTTATTTTTTTAAAGTCAATGTATGATTTACATTTTTATCAGTTTCACCGTAAATCCCAACATTTTTTTCAATTCACTATTAAGAATTATTTTTCCCTTCATTCAATATTGTGTAATCTTTTTTTAGCATTACTAGTTAATTTTCCCATACATTCCAGCAGAACCACCAGTAGCTCCTGAATTACCATCTACCTTAATTTTTTTCCATCTTTTTGTATTTATAGCTTCTGAATCTAAAGCATACATTCCAGCTGATTTTTTTCATTAGAAATATTTATTTTCAAAGCATTTGTTATCTTAGAATCTGAACTTCCATACATTCCGGCTGAATTACCCTTTTTTTCACATTTATTATGGATTTATTTTTCCCCTAAAGCATTATCCACATAAATTCCAACTGTACTTTCTTTTTCCAAATTAATTATTCCTTTAGTGGCACTATTTAAAGCTATACCTAAATCTCTATTTCCACTTTTTATTTTTTTATGTACATTCCAACTGATTCTTTTTGATTTACACTTATAAGATTTTTATTTTCTAGTGTTGTAGTACCAGTAGCTCCATTTGCAATTTCCACATACATTCCAGCTGATTTAGTTTCACTTGTTCCCATTAATTTAATGCTTCCAGTATTAACTATACTACGATCTTTATCATCAGAAACTTTAGCAAAAATTCCAGCTGATTTTTCACCTTTTACATTAATAATTCCAGCATTTGTAGGAGTAGCATTTTCTGCATACATTCCAGCCGATGCTTTTCCTTTTATTGTAATAGTTGCTCCCGAAGCATTTGTAAGTGTTGCTAAAGATTTTCCTAACATTCCAGCTGAAGCTCCACCACTCATTATAATTTTTCCATTATTTGTAAGAGTTTTTCCATCTGACAACATTCCAACAGATGCCGAATCATCTGCCGTATTTGTAAGAAGTATTTTTCCAAAATTTTCAAGTTCAGAATTATCTGTTCCATAAATTCCTACCGAACTCTTTCCACCTAATTCTATCTTACCACTAGTAGCCAAATTAGTTACTTTAGCTCGTTTTGCCATTATTCCAATCGCTCCATCAGAACTACTTGAAGAAATTATATCTTTTTTATTATTAACAATAATTCTATTATCATCTCCAGTATCATTTTTGAGCATAAATTCCAATCAGAATCCTTTATATTAATTGCTACTGTATTTTTATTATCAATGGTTACATTTCCTGTAGCAGTAGCATTATTTTCTAACTTAGCATAAATACCAACTCCCTTAGTTTCAGTAGTTGGAGAAGTTGTTGAACCTACATTTATAGTACCTGAATTGTCAATATCATACACCTTTTTATTAAAAATAGCGTAAACTCCGGCTGATTTTCCTTCTTGAGTATTTATAACCCCTCCTAAAGCATTTGTAACTTTACTATCACTAGCATAAATCCCGGCTGATCCAGTTTTTTTAGCACTTATTGTACCTGCATTTGTAATAGTTGATCCTTTAGAACCATAAATTCCGGCTGATTCTTTTTCATCAGTATTTATAATTCCTCCTGAAAGATTATTTATTGTACTTTCTTCCTCTCCCAACATTCCTACAGAAGCCTTTTTCTTCGTTTCAATCGTACCTGCATTTTCTAATTTAGAAGTTTTTGTTCCATTTTTTACCCCATAAATTCCAATTGACTTCTCTTCATCAGCAGTAATCGTACCTGTTGCTTCATTTGTTCCTTCAGAGCCTTTCAAATAAATACCCACAGATTCATTTGTTCCACTCATCTCAATCGTACCTGCATTTTTTACTTTCGCCTCATTTAATCCAGAAACTGTTGTTTTCAAATTAGATTTTATAGTTTTACTAGCACCAATATTAGCATTACCATTATTTGAAACTAAAAATTGAGCTGTTGGATTAATAGTACTACCTGTAAATGATGTAAAATCAATACTTCCATTAATATTTACAGTAGTTCCTTTATCTCCGTAAAACATTGCTGCTTTATCTCCCAATTTTTTTACATTTAAGTTTCCTAATGTTTGGTTAGTTATAGTAACTGTAGGAGTCCCTTCATCTTTATTAAAATAAGCAAACACAGATCCATTTCCAATACTCGCTTCTAGATTCTGAAGATTAATAAAAGTATTTTCAAATTTTGAAGCATCAGAAGAAAATAAACCTACTGTCTTTTCCCCTAAAGTTAATTTAGCACCAGTATTAAACGTTGTCTCAGAATTTCCATCAGAATAAACTCCTATACCAGTATATTTCTTTGTCGTACCTCCCACATTTGTTTCTTTTGAACCTAATACATCAATTTCAGCCTCCACAGTCCCTTTCGTTCCTGTACCAACAGCATAAATTCCAACCGCTCCTTTACCTGCTGTTATCTTTTTCCCAGTTCCACTATGTGAAAAGTGCGAACCACTTTCAGCATAAATTCCAACTGTTCCTTCTGTATTCGCAGTTATATTTCCTGTATTATCAAATGTTAAAGTTTGAGTTGCTGATGTTACTGTCCCACTTCCTGTATTTTGTAAAACAACCGCATGACTTCCTTCTCCTGTAGTTGTTATTTCTCCTGAATTTTCAAATTTTCCTTTATTTCCATAAAATCCAAGTGAATTATTTGCATTTACAGTTATATGTCCAGCACTAGAACCTGCTCCTTTAAGTAATACATATCCAAGCGAATCCTTTCCATTTACATCTATTTTTCCTGTACTTGCAATATCAATTCGTCCAATTTTACTTTCTGGTGTCCCTCCCGATGTTCCCACCTGTTCTTTTGATTCTTGTATAATCTTCTCCTTCAACTACAGCACCATAATTCTGCTCTGCTCCAGATTCTATTGTAACTGTTCCTTTTACTGTTACCGAACCTTCCTTTTGTATTCTAGCTCCAGCACTTTTAGTAGCATATTCTCCAATATTAACATTTCCCTTCAAATCAATTCCATGAGTTCCAACCATATCTCCTAAATTCAATCTTGCATAATCATCATATTCACCTTTTTCTACTGGAGTTGTCTGAACTTCTGCATAAACTCCTATTGCTCCATCTACTTTTCCAGTAGTTGCTGTCTGAGTACCAGTTTTTTCAGTATTACCATTAGTTATAGTTGTTGGATTTACTTTACCAATATTTATAATACCATTTGAAGTATTATAAACACCTTGAATACTATGAAGTAATCCTATTCCAATAGAACCATCACTATTTACATCAATAGTTCCATCATTTTCTATTTTACTTTCATATTCAGAATCTTTAGTGCTCGCAAATTTTACCATATTTATTAACTACAGTTCCCATTATCTTTATTTCCAGTAGGACCAGCTTTATATTCAGTATAAGTTATAGGAGCTCCTTGTTTGGATTCCCTACTGTAGTTATTCCATAACTTCCATAACCATTCAGTGTTATTGTCCCGCCTACATTAGTTCCAGCCATCATATTTAATCCATTTTTATCCGGAGTTGTCGTATCTGTATTATTAATGCCATACCTAGAATTTTTCAGGTTTTAACTGAATACCAGCACTTTCTATTCCACCCTAAAGTTATTTTTCCTTTATTTATTATTTCGTTTCTAGTATTATTACCCTGATTTATCTTCATTATTAAAATCCAAAACCTACTTGATTTTTAAAATATTATTACCATCTTTTTCCAAATCCAATAATATTTCCGTTTTCACCGTTTATAATTTTTATATTTGCGACGTCTTCTATTTTGAGTCAAAAAAGTATTTTAACTTATTACTTCCTGAATATTTCGTATGTGTTCCTTGAACATCTATTCCTACCGTTTCCGTATTTTTTTAAATTTATTGTACCAGAAAAATGTAAATGGCGCATAATCACTGTCGGCAACCCCTTCATCTATATCAAAAGCTCTTCTTTTTGATGTTAGAACATTTACTGTTACATTTTTAAATTTATCAAGATCTTTTACATATCCCCAAGTCGAGATCCAATCTCCCACTGGATATGCACCTCCTCCAATAGGACCATCAACATCTAATTCTTTATTATTTAAATAATCACCTTTATAACTAACACTGCTAGCACTATCATTACCATGATACCGACGATGTGGCTTTTGTCCATTATTTTCTCCTGCAGATCCTATACTAAAGTTTACAGGATTTATTGCATCAAATGTTGGTGTATTAATAGTTACAGTATTAGGTTTTGTTACACTAATCTCACTAACCTCTGAAACTCCTGGTGGTGTAATTGTTAAATTACTCGCATTTGGAGTTGGAGGAGTGATTGACATTGTTAATTCTGGTGGATTGATGCTTACTTCTACTTTTGGTGCTGTTAAATTCATTTCTATTTCTGGTGCTGTTACTATTGGTGGTGTGTCTGGTGCTGTTGGTGGTGTAACTTGGATATCCACTGGATTTAATGATGGTAGATCTATTTTTGGGGCGTCTAATGGTTTATTGACGTTTAAATTAATTACTGGTTTTACCACTTCCCGTGGCATATCAATCCTAGGTGTAATTGTGATTTCTTCCTTTTGTACAGCCTTTGGACGTACGTTTGCCATTATTTGGATTTCCACTTCTGGTTCTTGGACGTGTAATAATGTTGCTAGTCCGTAAGTATGTTTTCCTATTGTAGAATAATTAAGTGGTGGAAGTCCTCTTCTTCTGCTTGATAAAATGTCTGTTTTTCCCCAATTTCCACGAGTGTAGATGCCGTCGAAGGAATATTTTGAATTTTTGTCACCTCTTCCCTTGTAGGTTCCGCTATTGCTTGACATAAAGGTATTTGCACCAAATTGCCATGATTGCCATGGAGATTTTACGACCTGGTCTCCTTGTTCCATTAATTGAATTAATTCTAAATTTAATTCTTCTATTGTCTCTTCATTTGCTTTTTCTTTTTCTTAATTGTAGTACGTGTCTTATCTGCCGACATTACTAATTCTTTATTTAACCTTTCATAAAGCACGTTTGAAGATGTATTTAACCCAATTGAAAAAGTTATCATTCCCGTTATCAAATATGAAAATAGCAATGATTCTGTATATTTTTACATCTTTTTGCTCTTTTTGGCAAATGCTTTTTAAATCTTTCTTTGCCTGTCTTAAATTGTTACTCATAAACTTCTCCTTTTTTTATTTTTATAATTTTAATTTAAAATATTTTTAATTTCTATAACAAAACTTATCTCATAAAAACCATAATCAACCTGCAAAACTCCGTATTTTTTTTATTATTTTTTTTGTATAAATTACAATTTAAACATATTTTTTTAATTTGAACTTATTACATTATATCATTTTTTTATTTTCATTACAATACATTTTATCTATAATATTTTATTAAGCCTTATCTATTAATTATATTATTTTTTTGATTATAAAATTAATAAAAAAACCCCTCAAATATATTATTTAGAGATTTTTACGAGTGAGATTTAATCAAAAATATGAAAAAAATTATTTTTTTCTATCAAACTGCTTCCATCCATTTCAGAAGGTTTTTCCAATCCTAAAAGTTCTAACATTGTAGGTGCAATATCAGCTAATTTTCCACCTTTTCTTAATTTAGCATCTTTCATGTCGTTTGAAATGAAGATGAATGGAACAGGGTTTACAGTGTGAGCTGTATGAGGTTCTCCTGTTTCTGGATTTACTAATAAATCAGCATTTCCGTGATCTGCAGTTATAAATAATGCTCCGTCCATTTCTAGCACTTTTCTTACAATTTGTCCTAAGCAATTATCCACAGCTTGACAAGCTTCAATTACTGCCTGTACATTTCCTGTATGTCCAACCATGTCAGGATTTGCAAAGTTTAAAATAACTGTGTCAACTTTTCCTGTGTTTAATTCTTCGATTAATCTGTCTTTTACTTTGTAAGCACTCATTTCTGGCTGCAAGTCATAAGTTGCAACTTTTGGTGAATCAGAAAGCAATCTGATTTCTCCTGGATAAGGTTCTTCTTTTCCACCGTTGAAGAAGAATGTAACATGTGCATATTTTTCAGTTTCTGCTGTTCTTACTTGAATTAATCCAGCTTTTGAAACAACTTCCCCAAAGCAGTTTACTATTTTTTCAGGTGGGAAAGCGATTGGCGAATCAAATGACGCATCATATTGAGCCATTGTAACAAAGTTTACTTTAGGATAAACTTTTCTGTCAAATCCTTTAAATTCTGGATCAACAAACATTCTTGTAAGCTGTCTTGCTCTATCTGGTCTGAAGTTTGCAAAAAAATTACTCCATCTCCATCTTTGATTAATCCATTGTCTTTTGAACCAATTTTAACAGGAACTACAAATTCATCAGTTACACCTTTTGCATAAGATGCTTTGATTGCTTCATCAGCAGTTGGGTAAACTTCTCCATCTCCGCTAGTCAACGCATCGTAAGCTAATTTTTCTCTGTCCCAGTTGTTATCTCTGTCCATTCCATAATATCTTCCAATTACAGTTGCGATTTTTTTCCAACGCCAATTTTATCCAAGCCTTCTTGCAACTGAGCCAAATAATTTACTCCGCTTTCAGGTGCTGTATCCCTTCCATCTGTAATAGGATGAACATAAACTTCTGTAAGTCCCTTTTTAGCCGCCATGTCAACTAATCCAATAATATGGTCAATGTGGCAGTGAACTCCACCATCAGATGCAAGTCCTAAGATATGAAGAGCTTTTACCATTATTTTTTTAGTTGTGTCCATCACATTTGCTAAAACTTCGTTTTCTAAAAATTGAACCATCGTTAATTGCTTTTTGAAATTTTTTTGGAAGCATTTGGAAAAACTGTTCTTCCTGCTCCAATATTTGTATGTCCAACTTCAGAGTTTCCAAATTGTCCGTCTGGAAGTCCAACATGTCCTCCATCAGCACGAAGTTCTGTAAAAGGATATTCTTTTTATATCTCTCAAAAATTTAATGGTTTTTGCCATTTTAATCCCATTAACTTGATCGTCGTGGTGATTCATTTCCCCAACCATCTAAAAATTACTAAAACTACAGGTCTTTTTTTCATCTTATTGTCCTTTCAAATTAATATATTAAATTTCACTTGCTAACTTACTACATTTATTATACTAATTTTTTTCACAAATTTTCAAGAAATTATGTATTTTATTTTTTTATATTTTTTTACACTAGCAGCTTATTAAAAGCAAATAAAAAAATAAAAAAATTATTTTGCATTCTAGTGAAAACGACTTGATTTTTTTATTGAAAAAAATGATAATATATTATGTAGTTTGCACATATTTAAATTATGTGGCATTTTATTAAATAAAGAGAAATCATTGAAAGGAGAAGCATAAATGGCACACTCAAAAGCGTCTAAAAAAAGAGTTTTCATTGGTGAAAGAAATGCAGCTAGAAACCAAGCTATCAGAAGCAGAACTAGAACTTTCGTTAAAAAAAGTGCTTGCCGCTGTTGAAGCTAAAAAAATGTCGACGAAGCTAAATCAGCATTAAGCGCAGCATACAAAGAATTAGATAAAGCTGTAACAAAAGGTGTTATCAAGAAAAACGCCGCATCAAGAAAAAAATCAAGACTTACATTAAAAGTTAATTCATTGGCAAATTAATTTTTTGCCACTGATTGATTTTAAAAAATTTTTTTAAGATTAATGAAAAAAAGACTATCCCATTTTTTTAAGGTAGTCTTTTTTTATTTCTATTCAAGATTTCAAAAGATTATTTTTTTCTAAATAGCGAACAAATCTCCATTATCAACATATTAACTCCTGTTTCCATCTCAATTTTTCCCCATTTTTATATCTCTTTCAATTTCCCAGCATCTA